>Ga0172363_10000295_pt1 | contig 36109 bp, 28 predicted proteins | sample LakKivs2_kivu2a2_FD_114541 | JGI IMG/M metagenome (GOLD analysis project Ga0172363, IMG submission 114541) | Sediment microbial communities from Lake Kivu, Rwanda - Sediment s2_kivu2a2 | ecosystem: Environmental > Aquatic > Freshwater > Lake > Sediment | place: Rwanda: Western Province, Lake... | reverse complement strand
CTCGTCAAAGCCGCATTCGTCCATGAGCTCTGCAATGCTGGACAGGGCAACGCTGGCTCCGGTCACTCCTGTCTCGCCGGACTCCGCGATGTTGGAGAGGAGATGGGTGATCATACCTAGCCTCGGATCTGCCATCCTAGTCGTGGAAAGATCGAGCTTCCTCACGCCCCCTTTCCGATGCACATCAGCAAGTGCGCCCTCCACGACGCCTGGACCATCCAAGGAGTCCTCAAGGGTTTCAGGTATGATCTGTGAGACCTTCAAGCCCTCCGGGTTCTCGAGTATTTCCCTCTCGGTCGTCAGTATGCTGCCCTTTCCCACCTTGTCCATCAGGTTGACCACGTACTCTCCTGAGACATCAAAAACAACGACCCGCAGCTGGGGCATCACTATGAGTGCCTTCCTGACGAGAGAAGAGACCAAGTTGGACTTGCCCACGCCCGTGAAGCCGAAGATGCCTGTGTGATACCTGATGAGGTCGGATATCCTGACGGTGAAGGGAATACCGTATCCCTTCAAGGTTCCTATCTCAACTCCCTCCTCGACACAGACGAACTCGTTCGTTGCCTCCAGCGACAGCATGTGGACGGGCGTACCGGTCAAAGGCGTCAGAGCCGTCCTGCTGAACTCCACATGCTCGTTCCTTGTCCGAGCCAGGTAGCCCGTCGGGAACGATGTGACGTCGATCCAGTTTTCCTTTGCATCCATCCAGCCCTTCTCTATGGTTCGCAGGAACTCCTCTCTGAGCACCTTCGGCATGGACGTGTCCACTCCCTGTTCTTGGAGGTGTGTCGCCTTGACACCGACGACCTCGTATATCAGCCAGTTCTCAGCGCCTGTGGACGGTCTCTCAATGGCCACGAAGCAGGGCTCGTGCAGCCTGTCAAGAACTCCCAAGTCAAACTTCGCGTCAAGCATCGCCACATTGCTCTGCAGAGTGAGTTCAGCCCCCCTTGCCTTTGACGTTACCAATGACGTCCAGTGACTCCTGAGGCGACACACGAATCTGCCGTCCATGTCGTCAATGAACCTGTCCTTTGTAAGCTCAGTCATCTTGAGGCACCCCTTTCTCTGGCATGTTCGGCCTCGGACCTTATATCTCTGAAACGGCGAGCTGCGTTGAAGAGGCGGTCGGATTTCGCGAGAGGGCCTAGCTCAAGCCAGACGACCCCCCTCAGCATCGCTTGGGCTATCTTTGCGTCAGCTTTCACCGCCTTGTCCGCGAGGAACAGAAGGTGGTTGTGGCCGAAGGCCTCGAGCACGTTCGGGTTGTCAGAACAGCTGAGGATCTTGAGGACCAAGTTGTCCAGTGGGTTGACATCAGCTCCCTCGTAGTATAGGGAGGCTGTGATCGTTCCCCTCTCCTCTTCCACTCGCTCGCTTCTCGTCATGCCCTTGTCAAACTCTGGCCAGAAGGATCTGTCGTAGAGGAACACGCACGACTTGCTCTTCGGATCAGAAGACAGGCTCCTGAGTTCGAAGTAGGACCTCACGAACAGTTGCTCAGTGGCCATCCTCCTCCGAGCGGCGACCAGCTTCCGACCCTTTTCTGAGGTGACGAGCAGGCTCCCGAAGGCAGCATCATAGCCAGCCGTCCTCCAAGGCGTGCGAACGTCCAAATCGTCTGACGTGCTGAAGATGTTGAGAAGCGACTTGTCGCTCTTCATCAGCCACGGCGACTTGTCCGAAGACTTGACGGACGTAGCATTGGAGTACGGGATGATCGTCCTACCAAACTCAGTGGCGTACGTGTCCTTGGCTATTCCGATGATGAGTGCTCTCCTCTCAAGGGACTTGCTGCAGAGTTCTCTGAGCATGATGAGATTGATAGTATTCAGCTCAGGGCCGGTGACCCACTTTTCATCGTCTAGCTTGAGAGGGTGATCCTCGCCCTCGAACATCCTGCGCTGCATCTCCTCGACGACGTAGCTGACTCTTCTCCAGTATCCTGTTGCCTCCTCGGTCATCTTCACCTCCGCATCCTCCGGTTTGTCTCCCACCTCTAGAAAGGCTCCATCCCCGCAAAGCCTGTGGAATTCGCGCCGCACTGCCTTGAGGTCGCCATCGCTTAGCCCCAGTTCGTTCGCGAGTGAGCCATAGGACATTCTGTCCCCTCCGAGCAGTCTCTCCGCGGCATAACAGTGCATGAACCGCCTGCGCTTCGGTGCCTTCAGACTTCCGTCGTGGATGTGGTAGGCGAGTGCGAGGTCAAGCTTGGTCAGCTTGCCGAAGGGCGTGGACCAGCCGACCATCGGAATCTCATCCCTCCTCAGAAGCTCGCGGAAGTCGCGGGCGAGGGGGCCGTAAGTCCCCGACAGGGGCCTGTCCATGAAGACTATCTGCGAAGCGCCTGAGTCGACTACCTTGTTCGCTATTGCGATCTCGCCCATTGCCATGGCCGCAAAGGGGAGCTTGGCCGAGGCCGAGTTGAGGTCGAAATCGGTGTCTATGGTCCTAGATGGAATCACGGCGGGCAGGTCTTCCATCCAGAGCGGTACAGTGCAGGAGACATCAAGCTTCTCCTGACGCTCGGCCGATCTGAGGTCGAACCTCAGGCCTTCTGCGTCGACGATGAAGGGGCAATCGAACGCGCTCGCATTCGTGTAGAAGATGATCATCTCGAGGAGCTCGTCGGTAGCCATTGACCCGTCTATGCCGGTCGCCTTGTGCTCGCCCTCCCCGAAGAACTTCAGCGCGGCGTCCGCCGCAGCCCGCTCGTCAAGCTGTTTCAACAGCGAAAGGAGCTCTCTAGACCCTCTCACTTGCTTAGCCCTATCCCTGAATAGGTTGACGAGGCCCACCGTCTCCGTCCTCAACCTGAATGCTGTCTGATCGAAGTCGGGCATTGCTTCGCCAGTGGTGGTCCTGCGTTAAAAGGTTCACTCAGCAGGATGTCGCCGTTGGACAGGCGGTCAGACTGATGCATGACACTGATCGAACCACACTTTCACATGGGAGTGCCAACAACGCTTAAGACTTGATTAGCGATGAGCCGCAACGGGCACGATGGCGACGAGCGTGAGAGCGGGAACGAATCTGGAGAACATTGATTCCCTGAAGGGGCATGAGCAGATAGACCCGCTCCACCTTGAGAGGCTAAGGAAGGAGATACTCAGAGATGGCCACCAACGAGACCCGATAATCGTCGACGCGAGGACGAACGTCATCCTCGATGGCCATCATAGGTCGGAGATCTTCAGGTCGATGGGGATCACTAGGATAGCGGTGCACAGGGTTGACTACACTGACCCCAGAATAGAGGTGAGGTCCTGGTGTCCCACCTTCAATGCAGACCCTAGGATAGTGGCGAACACAGTCGGGTTGAGGCTCGACGGAGATCCGACGGGGACCGGATCAGGAATAGTGTTGGCTTGGGGCGGAGGGAACAGGGAGATAGCGGGAGACAGAGTGAGGATAATGGGGGCATTGGTTGGCAGGTTCTTCATCCTCTACGCAAGGGACGAGTATGAGGCCAGAAGCATGATGTCCTCAGCCAGGGCCAAGGCGTTTCTCGTGTTGCCACCTGTCAGTAAGGAGGAGGTGATAAGGTGTGCGCTGTCAGGAAACAAGCTGCCGCCCAAGACGACCCGTCACGTGTTTCCTGGCAGACCTCGCCCGGTCTTTGTTCCCCTGGATGAACTGCGACACTAGTGCCTGAGCAGATTGCCTATCTCGCGACCAGCTTGGCGCAAAAGCAGTTGACCCTTGGACATCGACTCCTGAAGGCTCATCGGACCTCTCGAGATCGAGAAGAACGCATCAATCGGCGGCCGCAGCTTCTCGTACCCTTCTCCTAACGAGCCGGTCAGCCCCACGGCAACCTCGCCTCCGATCTCCTTGAAGGCTCGTGCAACCACCAGTGGGGCCTTGCCGAACCTAGTCTGTCCGTCCATCCTGCCCTCGCCGGTTATGAGCCCGAAGCACTCGACAGTCCTTGACCTGAAGTCCCCCAGTTCTAAGATCATCTCGGCACCCAGCCTGACTTTTCCTCCCAGTGCTATTGCCGCAGCTCCCATTCCTCCTGCAGCTCCGCTGCCTTGCTCCTGTCCAATGGCTCGGCCTGACGCCCTTCCTAGGATCGCACACCAGTGGGTCATTGCCTTTCTGAGCTTTGGCATCATCTCGCGAGTGACTCCCTTCTGCGGCCCGTAGGTCGCTGTGGCACCGTACTTCCCTAACAGAAGATTGACCACATCGGAAGCCACCACGAGTTCCGCGCCTTTCAGAGTCTCAAGTGCGGGACTCAGGTCGATCTCCTTCACGTGAAACAGTCCCTCTCCGCCGTACTCTTTCGTCCCCGTGACTTTCGCGCCAGCTCCGACTAACAAGCCGAGTCCGCCGTCGTTCGTGGCACTGCCTCCGAGGCCTAGGACAATTCTCTTTGCACGACCCATGGCGGCGTGAGCTATCAGCTGCCCAGTTCCGATTGAGCTGGCCTTCAGGGGGTTCAGCTTCCTCCGCCCAAGCAGCGCGATTCCAGAGGCCCTCGCGCTCTCGATGATGGCAGTGTCTCCCTGCCTGAGATAGGATGTCTTGATCGTCTTGCCGAACGGATCTGACACCTCGACATCAATCAGCTCGCCTCCCCTTAGGAACTTGGCAACCGCCAGAGTCCCGTCCCCACCGTCTGCCAGAGGATACACTACCGACTCGATGTCCGCCTCGGCCAAGCCATCTGCAACTGCGCGAGTTGCTCGTAGGGAGTCGACCGATCCCTTGAACGAATTCATGGCTGAGACTATTCTCATTTGTGACGCCTGGAAAGTGTTCATCCGAGCAATTAATATGTGCGCGCAAACAGTCCATCTGAAGATGGAAAGAAGGTTTCTAGTAGCCGCGGTCATGATTGCGTTTGTCACGGGCATAGTCGCGGGGAACCTTAGCGCTGGCGGGACTCTGACTTCCCAAATCTCCCAATTGCAGGCTGAGGTGAGCTTGCTGCAGTCACAACTTGTGGTCGCCCAATCCAACGCCACGACCCTTGCGTCGGAGAAACAGACTTTGCTGCTGCAGGTCCTTCAGCTGAATGCCCAGATTGCTTATCTCAACGCGACGGTCGCATCACTGTCGGGAGGGGAACCCTCGATTTTGGCCGTGCGGTTCTCACCAGATGGAGGCTGTGCCGCTCAAGTGAACTACTGGCTTGGCAGGGCTAACCATACAGTCCACGTCCTGATCTACAGTTTCACCCTTGATAGCATAGGAGACGCTGTCTTGGCAGCCTACGGCAGAGGAGTGGACATTAAGGTGGTCTTCGAGAAGCAACAGGTCAGCCAGTACAGTGAGTACTTTCGCCTTGCGGCCGCGGGAGTTTCAGTGAGAAACGACACCAACCCTAACTTCATGCACACGAAGGTCGCCATCATAGACGGCTGCATAGTCCTAGTGGGGAGTTTCAACTGGAGCGCCGCGGCCGACAACGACAACAATGAAGTTCTGCTCGTGATCAGAAGCGCTGCCTTGGCGACAACTCTTGAGGCTGAGTTCCAGAGGATCTGGACAACTGGTCGGTGAAAGTGGAGAGTCCGGGTTTGTGAATCCTCTCTCGTTGATGCCCGACTGCAAGAGACCCATCGACACCTGAGTCGCTTTCACCGCTTGTCCTCTGAGGGAGACCGAGCCTTGCTTCCCTGTCTCTTGTGAATCAGGGAGGCCTTCCTATAGGGACCCGTGGATCTCAGTCTCGCTTTCCTCTTTCTCTCGATGTTTCTTCTTATCCTATCCCCGTCCCCGGTCTTCTTTGCCATCCCATTCAGCTCATCTCCGAGCCTCAACCCTCAGTCCCTGTATCCGTTGACTAGTGGCATCTTCCACCCGATGCCGAAGGCCTTCGGTGTTATCTTGATGCAGGGGACTGCCTGTCGCCTCTTGTATTCCGCCATCCTTATCCTCCTGAACGTGTCCTCCACGATGTCTTTCGGAAAGCCGGCCGCGATCAAGTCCTGCTTGCTCCGTCTATGCTCCACGATCTCGTCCACCAGAGGACTGACTATGTCGAAGTCAAAGGGATCCACCTGGCCTTCCCTGAGCTCGGGCGACGGCTTCTTGACGAACACGTTTGCCGGGATGACCTGTCTTCCCTTCTTCTCGTTGAAATACTTGGCGATTCTATAGACATCAAGTTTGCTCACGTCCCCCAGCGCGCTGATCCCGCCAGCCATATCCCCGTACAGCGTGCAGTAGCCAAGGGCAAGTTCGGTCTTGTTGCCAGTGTTGAGGAGCATTATGCCTTGTTCTCGCAGCCGGTTGGAGATATCCATGAGGCAATTGCCTCTGACCCTGGGCTGGATGTTCTCATCGGCCACGGGGTCGTCGCGCTCTAGGCTCGTATCGAGGTACTGCCGCACTTCCTCCAAAGGTCTGTGCAGGACATCTCGGTAGGAATCCATTATTGATTGAACCTCGAACTTAACGAACAGGATTCCAAGGTTGCGAGCTAACTCCTCCGCATCAGTCTTGCTATGATCACTTGAGAATACCGACGGCATCGACGTGCCGATCACGTTCTCCTTTCCGAGAGCCTCGACAGCTATGCATGCGCTCAACGATGAGTCTATCCCTCCACTGAGCCCGACGATGGCCCTCCTGAAGCCGGTCTTCCTGTAGTAGTCTCGCACCCCTAGCACCAAGGCGTCAAGCACTTCCTTCTCTCTGTTGAATGCGGGGGGCTCGACCTCTTTCGCGCCAAGCCCTTGTGGGTCCATTTCCACAATCACCAAGTCCTCCTCGAACTGCTTCCCCACAGCTACTAGGTTCCCGTCTCTGTCAGTTGCCGAACTCTGGCCATCGAAGACGAGCTCGTCCTGGCCGCCTACTAGGTTGACGTAGAGGATCGGAACGCCGTTCTCGCTGGATTTCCTGCTCAGTTGCGCGATCCGCTCCGACCTTTTTCCCACATAGAAGGGAGAAGCCGAGATGTTGACCACTAAGTCGGCGCCTCTCTTCGCTAGTGTCTCTGTGACCTTGACGTCGTAGGAATCGTCCCACAGATCTTCGCATATCTCCACACCCAAGTTGAAATCCTTCCCACCGAGGTTGACGCGAATGGGCTTGATGTCCTTCTCACTTGCCGGCTCGAAGTACCTGTCCTCATCGAAGACATCGTAAGTGGGCAATAGAGCCTTGTTGACAACTCCAATCGTCTTGCTCCCAACGAAGACGGCGGCGGAGTTGCGAAGTCGCCCACCCTGACGGTCTACGAAGCCGACTATGGCAGCCATGTCGCTGTTTCGATCAATCAATGAATCCAAGAGTTCCCTGCTCCTCTGCACGAACCCACTATCCAAGATCAGATCCTGAGGAGGATATCCAGTAATCGCGAGTTCAGGGAACGCCACCAAGTCAACACTCTTCTTCTTGGCCATATCAATGAAGTGCTCGATCCTCGAGACATTGCCCTCAAGATCCCCGACAGTCGCATTGATCTGAGCCATCCCCAGTCTCATTCTGACCCTATCTGGCCTCCATGCTTCCCAAGCATCTGACACAAAGCATCTATCCGAGACGGCACATATGGAGCTTATGAACGTTGAAGAGGGTGATTCCGATATGGTCGGACTGCCGTTGGCCTCGCCCGCTTCGGAGGCAGCGAATCGAGGGCTTGGTCATATCCATCCGCAAGGTGATCGGTTACTGGCCCGGCTCTGCCATCGGTCAACTCATGAGCACCAACTGATCCCCTGAGGGAGTCGGTGGTTGAGATGATCTTCTTGTGAGATCCCGGGAGATGGCCTGGTCCGTTGCCCGTGCTCAATTGCCTGCCGGACCCCGCGTGTGATTTGGATTCCACCGGTGACGCGCCGCTCACCGTGAACCTCCTTGGCATATCCGGGAGGGAGATCCATGCCATTCCCCTTCGAAACTGCATGTCCAGCTCTTCGCAGAACGCACTTGCGCTTGTCCATGGAAATCGATTTCGTTGCTTCTCCTACAAGGGGTCTATAGAGACCTGCTAGTGTTTGTGCATCCGCGAGCAGATTCTAACGATCTTGAAGGGTGGATTGACTCGACAGAGTAGATGGAAAAACTCTAGTAATGTCGAAGAGATAACGCAAAAACGCATATGGCACAAGTTGGGAAGGTTGAGCCGCACAACAGAAGAGAAGCTAGCCCGACTTAGTCGTCTCTATTCAGTGATAAGCAAGATCAATGGGACGATCATCCGCGCTAGAGACCCGCAAGAACTGTACGAGGAGGCTTGCCGCATAGCTGTTGAGGAGGGCCTCTTCAAAATGGCTTGGATTGGTCTGGTTGATGCTGATTCCCAAACCGTGAAACCGGTCGCCTACAAAGGGTTCGAGAAGGGGTATTTGGACAAGATCAACATCTCTACCAGAGCCGACGTCCCAGAAGGCAAAGGTCCTACCGGCACTGCAGTCCGAGAGGGGCGATATGTAGCGGTCGATGATTTTTGGAATGACCCTAGGATGGCGCCCTGGCGCGCGGCGGCGATGAAGCGGGGGTATCGGTCCTCGGCGGCTTTCCCGATGCATGCAGGCGGGAGAGTGATCGGGGCTCTCAACCTCTACTCCAGTGAGCCTTCCTTCTTCGCAGAGGAGGAAGAAACACGAACCCTCCAGCAGTTAGCTGACGATGTGTCTTTCGCTGTCGATGTGATCGAAAAGGACGAGCAGCGGAAAAGGCTGGAGCAAGAGGCACTCCTTATGCAGTCGATAGCTCTGGAGATCGCTCGGGCCAAGGATTTCGAAAATGCGTTGGCCATAGTGATCCGAAAGATGTGTGAGGAGACGGGATGGGTCTACGGCGAAGCTTGGGTTCCTAGTAGGGACGGAGGACACTTGGAGCAATCATATGTGTGGCATGGCAATGCGAGACTCGCAGAATTCCACCGGGCAAGTGCGTCGTTCACGTTCCCCAAGGAGGTCGGTCTCCCCGGCCGCGCTTGGACCTCTGGGGAACCCGAGTGGATCAAGGACGTCACGTTGGATGACAGCTTCCTGCGCAGGGATCTCGCCAGAGACTACGGCCTGAAGGCGGCTGTCGGGATCCCTATATTCGCCTAAGACAACATCGTTACCGTGATGAACTTCTTCCTCTCCGAATCTCGAGAGGAGGACGAGCAGTTTGTGAAATTGGTCGCGGCGGTCGCGGCTCAGTTGGGTCAACTTGTCAGGCGCATACAAGCCGAGGACAAGCTCAGGGAGTACTCTGAGCATCTGGAGGAACTTGTCGAAGAGCGGACCGAGAAGCTCCGCACGGCGGAGCGCCTTGCAGGTGTGGGCCAAGCGACCCTCTGGGTCGGGCATGACTTGCGCAACCCTTTGCAGGTCGTGATGAACACCCTTTACGAGGCGAAGAGAGTGGCTGCAGACCCGACCGAAGGAGTCCCGAGACCCGCCACCAAGCGATTCTCAGACCTATGCTCGGTAATGGCCGAACAAGTGGCTTACATGAACAAGATTGTCTCCGATCTTCACGACTATGCCAGCCCGTTGGGCGAAGTGGAGCTTGCTGAAGTCGACACGCGCCAGTTCCTTGGGGGGGTCGTATCAGCCATCAGCATCCCCGGGAGCATCGAGACCTCAATCGAGATCGACAACGGGGCAAGGAAGATGTCAGTTGACCCTCAGATGATGAGACGCGCCTTCACGAACCTGATCCTCAACGCCATCCAGGCAATGCCGAACGGCGGGAAGCTGACCATATCGGTATCAAGAGTAGAGGGGGAGGCCAAAGCGTGCGTCTGCGACACTGGCTCGGGAATTCCCGAAGAGGCGAAGGGCAGGCTCTTCGAACCATTCTTCACGACCAAGGCCAAGGGGCAAGGGCTGGGCCTGCCTGTCTGTAAGAAGATAGTCGAAGCTCACAACGGCGCGATCGCTGTTACGAGCGAGGCGGGCAAAGGAACAACCGTGAGTTTCACAATTCCACAGAAGTGACTGAGGACAAAATCAGTGAGTGTCAGTGTGGCTGTGAGAGGCGCTTCTTGCACGCCTATTCCGGGAACAGGGGGCTCAGGGGTTTGGCCATCTCTGCCAATTCCTGCACCTCAGTCGGGGTCAGCTCCCTGAGTCTCTCCGCAGCGTCTATCACTTTGGGCCACAACCTCAGCTCGGACGGGAGGACAGCTGTGGTAATGGGGTGAGAAAGAGTGAACCACAACGCGAGGTCAATCTCCCTCTGCTCGTCCAAGGGCTCGTACCAAGTCTCATACGTGTGCTCTTGAGTTCCCCATCTGTTCTTGGCCACTGCCTTAATCGCTATGGCGCCGATCCCTCTGTCCTTTGAAAGGCCCAAGACAGCCCTGTAGTCATTCTGTGGATCGAAATGCGCATGCGTCACAAAGTTCAGCGGGAACATCACGGTCTCGAAGTTGAACCTCTTGAGGGCTTCTTCGAGGGCGCTCATGTTGTGGCCTGTTATCCCCAGATGCCTGACCGTGCCCTCTTCCTTCGCTTCGACCAGCGCCTCGATTGCTCCTCCTCGGCTCAAGGCCTGATTCATCTCCTCCATTTTCGTGATCCCGTGAATCTGATACAGGTCAAAGTGATCAGTCCTGAGGACCTTGAGTGACCTCTGCAGATCCGCCTCCGCGCCTTCCTTGTCTCGCTTGAGGGTCTTGCAGGCTAGGAACACTTTGCCCCTTATGCTCGGAACAAAGGGTCCCAGTAGCTCCTCGGCTCGCCCGTATGAGGGGGCCACATCTATGTGATTGATGCCATGGGCCATGGCCAGATCTATCGACTTCTTGGCCGTCGCCTCTGTTCCCTTGGAGAGGGTAGCGCCCCCGAATGCTACGATCGAACTTTGATGGCCGGTCTTCCCGAGAGGGCGGGTCAGCATCTCGATTCCATTGCATCGTCCTGTCATATAAGGGTGCACTCGTCCGCGTGCTGAACGTGACTCGCAAGGGGCAGCAGTCAACGTGGCTGAGGTCCGTGTATGGCGAAAGGCTGATTAACGAAGAGACCCACTGACGATCATGACTGACCTCGTCGACCTCGCTTGGATCATAATCACGCAGCTCGGAGAGGACAGGTTCTACCTAGCTGTGTTGGTCATAGTCTATCTCGGGATAGAGAGGAAGCTGGGAGTCAAGGTCGCCACGTACGCGATGACGTCAGTCTGGATCAATTCCTTCCTCAAGGATCTACTCATGATCCCGAGACCTCCCCCTCAGAACTGGAAGATCCAAGTTGAAGGGTACGGCTTTCCCAGCGGGCACGCACAGGGCGTCACAGTGATCATGGGCTACCTCGCAAGCAAGGTCCGGAGCCATCTCGCCTACAGCGTGGCGGCTTCTCTAGTGCTCCTTGTATCCTGCTCAAGGCTCGCCCTTGTCGTCCACTCCGTTTATGATGTGGTTGGCGGGGTACTCATAGGACTAGCGATCCTCGTGATAGGATGGTTCGTTGAGAGCAAGGTCTCGCCGAAGATGTTGAAGGACCAGGGCAGGCTCGCTTGGCTCGCTTTGCCGATAGTGTCCGCCATTCTGTCCAGCGTGATAGGGATTGGTGGGGATGACTCATTCCGGGCCGCTGGTGCCCTCTTTGGCCTGTTGGTCGGATACATGATATTGGAGGAGAAGCGGACCAAGGAGCCCGGGAGTGTTATTGAGAGGATCACAAACGTCGTCGTTGGCCTGATCGTTGCAGTCTCACTGTACTACTCGGTCGGCGAGATTGTCAGTGGTGCCTTGCCTGTGTTTCTCGCCCTTGCGGCCACAGGGTTCTTGGCATCCGTCGTGCCGGCTGTCACCACGGTGCTGTTCAGACAGTCAGGGGGCGTGGCTACAAGGGGAATCGAGAGACAACCTAGGCCTGTGACTGAGACAGCCGTTCAGATGTGGTCCTTCAGCAGTGGCCCGAAGACCGGCACCGGTCTGGAGATCAGGCCTTTCTCGGCTCCGACGGCGTCACCGAAGGTGGGGCGCTCGGTCTCGTAGAACACACCTATCGGTATTCTCGCTTTCTCTTCCACGCCGTAGTCCCATTCCCTTGCCTTTGCCAGGGCTTGATCCCAATCGTGCTCGTTATGACCTACGGCCTGAATGTCATACACCGCCTTGTTGTAGTAGTCGTACGTGTTGAAGAACGTGAAACATGGCTGCAGGACGTCGATGATGGCGAAGCCCCTATGAAGTATGGCCCTCTTCATCAAGGCCTTGAGATCGTTGACCTTCCCTGAGTAGCCCCGAGCGACGAACGTGGCTCCGCTCACTAGCATGAGTTCGATGGGGTTGAACGGCTCCTCAGGTGCCCCTCTTGGCATTGACCTGCCCTTGAATCCCTTGGGGGATGTCGGGGTAAACTGACCCGTGGTCAGCCCGAAGACCCTGTTGTCGTGCACTATCATCGTTATGTCCATGTTCCTCTTCGCGGCGAAGACGAGGTGGACCAATCCCTCGGAGTACGCGTCCCCATCGCCAGCGAACCCTATGACTGTCAGCTCGGGATTCGCCAGCTTCACGCCGCTGGCCGGGGCAGGCACCCTCCCGTGCAGCGAGTAGAACGAGTTGACGTTGATGTAATCCACGATCTTTGCGTGACATCCTATGCCGGAAAGCGTGACGACATTCTCCCTCTTGATTTTCCCTTCATTCACGAGTTCCGTGACCGCGAGCTTGATCGCGCGTTCTATGCCGAAATTGCCACAGCCTGGACACCACGTGTTCGTCGCATAGGTGTTCAACTCCTTCACGTCCATCTTGGCAGGCATCACTTTAGCACCTCTGAGATCCTTCTGTCCAACTCGTCCACGGTGAAGGGCCTCCCGTCATACTTCAGCAGGGTGTCATCGACCCTCAGGCCGTGATATCTCATCCAAGTAGCCAGTTGTCCCTTGGAGTTGACCTCAACGCAGATCACTTTGTCCGCGTGAGCTAGCATGGGGGTGAGTTCCCAAGTCTGCAGTGGATGGAGGTACAAGGGCTGAACAACGCCTAGGCCGCGTTCGGCCGCGGCCTCGATGCAGGCACCTTTAGTCGAGCCCCAAGTGACGATGACGTGTTTCGAGTCGGCGGGCCCGTACGTCTTCACTGTACGCCTGGCCATAAGTTCCTTCTCTATTGACTCAGCTTTCGTCAGCCTCTTGTCATGACCTCTCGCTATCAGGTCAGCGTCCTCCGTCGTTATGCCGTACTCATCGTGCTCGTAGCTGCTGTACTTGACTATGGCTTCATATGATGTGACTGACGATCTTGTGATTGACTCGATCTTCAGCGATTCAGTGTGAACCTTTGGTGTCCCTGATGGCACCTACGGGAGGGTGACTTATATAAGCAGAGTGGCGTGTCGAGGAATCCTATGCCAAGCAACGACATGCGCAGGTACCGATGCACCGTGTGTGGATATGTCTATGATCCCGAAAAGGGTGACGACACCTCTGGAGTGCCTCCAGGGACACCCTTCGACAAACTGCCCGCCCACTGGGTCTGCCCGGTCTGCGGGGCAGCGAAGGAGCTGTTCGAACTGGTCGAGGACTGATCAAGACGGACGAGGGAGGAATTCTCCCTCCGCTGCCAGTCGAACCGACTCCCGGTATCTCGTTCACGCTACCACTTTGATGCTCTTGTGAGCTTCCCATAGGCCATGAACGTTGCAGTACTCGACCACATGGAAGCCTCCGCCTTTGGCCAGCTTGAGATTCACCTTCACGTCAGGTTCTGAATAGACAGGGGTAAACTCGTGCACTGAAACCAAAACAGGGTTGAAGGGCCTTCCCTGTTCGTAGAAGTAGATCTCTATCCTTCTGATCGAGTGCTCAACTAGGTTCGGGTGTGGTCCGACGGTTACTCGAATGCTGAACGGCTGGTTGGCCTTGACACTGTCAGGCGCCTCGATCTTGGGGACGTGCGCCTCAGCCTTGCTCACAGCCTCCCCAGCAGCGGTCTCCCTGGTCTGTATCAAGTCGCCGAGTCTCCTCTTCTCAGACAACTTGAGTGAGAGTAGCTTTGAAGGGTAATTAACGCTTTTGAGGGCATCAAGCCAGACCAGGCCTGATACATTTGTTCCCCCTGAAAAAGCGTTAAAACCTCAGGCGACAGTAGAACGGCGAAAATCGGTTGAGAGAATCATCGATTCTAATGACAGGAATTGTGCTCACTTCGATGCTTCTTCTCCTGCCATTCGTGACAGCCCAACCCTCCGGATACACTCTCGTGCAATCAGTGAGCCAGGCCTACTCAGGGGCCCCTTGGATGAATCTGAAGTCCGTCTACGCCAAGACTGAAGGTGGGAGGCTTTGCTTCTATCTGGAATACTTTGCCCCCATCCCCAATTCGTCGGACTACCGCAGAAGCGTCTATGTGTACATGGATACTGACAGGAACTCAGCCACGGGCTCTCCCTCCGGAATGAGGGGTTGGGACTACTACGCCTACGTCTATGTGAGAGGCGACAACTCCTCGATTTCTAGGTATCTCTACCGCTGGAACCAAACAACAGAGGACTGGCGAAGTCTGAGTGAAGCAGGGCCAATCGTGACGCTCATGCCCAACCTTGACTATATCGAATTCTCCGTGGACCAGCAGGTGATCGGCTATTCCGCAGAGGGAGTCCTGTTCCAGGTCTACGTGTACTCCTATGTCCGGGGTCTGCAACAGGCTACATTCAGCTACACCCTAGGATCCAATGCCAAGACCATCACTGTCGATGGGAATTCTGCTGATTGGGGGTCAACGTCCCCTTCGGTCACTTTCGCCTCAAAGGCACTGGAGCCTGCTGAGCTTGAGGTCTCGGCAATCTACTTGGCGAACGACCAGAACAATATCTACTTCAGACTTGATGTCAGGGGGACCCCGACAAAGGACATTAGCTCCGGATCTCTGACTCGCTATACGTACACATATCTTGACACCGACAACGACCCCTCAACTGGGTACTCGGGCGATTATGGGGCAGAGTACTACGTGTATGCGTCGTTGAGCTCGGATCCTCGAAAGGATCCCTACGGGAGTCTCTACAGGTACACTGGCACAGGAGATGACTGGCGGTTCGACTATCAATCCGATATCGATGCGGACTTCAACAACATCTTCGAGTTCAGCGCACCACTTGACGCCTTGCAGTTGGGTCAATCCGGAACGATAAGCCTGTACGTAGAGGCCGAGTCCTGGTATCTCTCTGATCAAGTGCCGAGGCCGGTGAATTGGGTCACATACCCCACGGCGTCCACTTCGGGCGGATTCAGTCTTGTCGGGCTATTCGGGTCGGAGGTCCTGTTCTTGGCCACTGTGGCGCTACTGATGCTGCTGGAGGGAGTCGCAATAGTGCTGGTGATGAGAAGGGGGAAGGCCTCGACTCCTCCTCCGCCACCGTAGATCACGTAACCTCGAGGAAGGCTCAGGAGCCAACTCAGGGCGAGAGGGCCCAGGGAGGCCTATAGTTCCTCAGCGAGAGCGAGTTGAACGTGACCGTGATCGAACTCATCGCCATGGCGAACGCGGACAGCACTGGGCTCATCAGCCAGCCTGTTAACGGATAGAGCGCCCCTGCTGCGACCGGGATGAGCAGGACGTTGTAGATGAAGGCCCAGAACAGGTTTTCCCTGATCTTCCTCGACATCAGCCTGCTCGCTTCTATCGCCGCTGCTATGCCCCTCGGATCGTCGTTCATCAGGACTATCCCGCCTGTCTCCTTTGCCACGTCAGTGCCTCCGCCCATCGCTATCCCTATGTCGGCGGCCGCAAGAGCTGGTGCATCGTTGATCCCGTCGCCGGCCATAGCCACTACGTCGCCCTTTGATCTGAACTCGCTGACGGCCCCTGACTTTCCTGCAGGCTGAACTCCTGCCACGAAGCGCTCGATGCCCAGACCATAGGAGACCGCTCTGGCCACCCTCTCGTTGTCCCCCGTGATCATGACGGGTTTGACCCCAAGCCTCTTCAGGTACTCGATCGCTTCTCTAGAGGTCCGCTTCGGCTGGTCGGCCACACCGATCAGCCCGGCCAAATTCCCCTCCGCTGCAAATAGCAGCACCGTCTTTCCTTCGCCCTCCAACTGGGACAACGAATTCATCGCCTGTTCCCCGATTGAGACCCGCCTCTCCCGCATCAGCTCCTCGTTACCCACCAACACGTGAACCCCGTCAACCTCCGAGACTACGCCTCGCCCAGGCAGGGCCTCGAACGAGGTTGGCTTCTCTGCCTTGAGGCCGATCCTGTCTGCTTCGTTGGATATCGCCGTAGCCACAGGGTGTTCCGATCCATATTCGGCGGAGGCGACTGTCCTCACGATTTCGTCTCTTGAGAGGCGCCCCATAGGGATCACGTCAGTGACAGCAGGCTTGCCCAAAGTCAGCGTACCAGTCTTGTCCAGAAGCACCGTCGTGACCCTACTCGCTCTCTCCAGTTCCTCCCCTCCCTTGATCAGTATCCCATACTCGGCGGCTTTTGACACGCCTATCGTCAGCGCTGCCGGCGTGGCAAGCCCCAGCGCGCAAGGGCATGCGATAATTAGCACCGCGACTGAGGCGGTGAGCGCGAAGCTGAGAGGCATTCCCCCGACAAAGGTCCACGCCGCGAATGCAACGGCCGCGATGAGGATGACAGCCGGGACGAAGCGAGCTGCGATCGAGTCCGCCAACCTCTGCATAGGTGCTTTTGATAGAATCGCCTCCTCGACCATCGAGGTAATGTTCGCCAAGGTTGACTCGCTCACCAGCTTCGTCGTTTCGATCGTCAGGAGTCCTGTGAGGTTGACGGCCCCCGCGGCCACGCCATCGCCCACATTGACGTCGACGGGCATTGACTCTCCAGTGATGAGTGAGAGATCAAGTGACGACCGGCCCTCTGCGATTCTGCCATCAACAGGCAGTCGCTCTCCTGGCCTGACCACCACCCTGTCACCCACTTTCAGCTCCTCGACCGGCACGGGCTGTTCCTTCCCGTCCCGAATGACGTTCGCTGCCGCGGGCTGGAGTTCAAGCAACCTCGTGACGGACTCTGATGCCCCTTGTTTCACGGAGTGCTCAAGGTACCTGCCAATGAGTATCAGGCCAATGATCAGGGCAGAGTCCATGAAGTACACTGGGGGGATCTCCCCTGGCACTCCACTGACCAAGTCAGGCAGGAAGGTCGCTGCCGCGCTGTACAGGTAGGCGGCAGACGTGCCGACCGCTATCAGGGAATCCATGTTCGCCTGCCTCGACTTGATCGCGTCGGCCAAGCCCTTGTAGAAGACCAAGCCGATTCCGAACTGAATCGGCGTCGTGACGAGGAACATCACTAGGCGGGCTTCCTGTTCCGGCAGGGCGTGCGACCAATCAAGTACCAACAAGAATGCGGCCACGACCAAGCTCAGGATGGCCGAGTTCCTGGTCTTCCGCAGCTCTGCTTCAGGTCTCAGGAACTCCCTGTAGCACTCCTCGCTGCAGAAGTAGTAGGTCTTTCCTCTCCTCGTAGCCTTGAACTCCGCGAGGTTCTCGTCCACGTACATCCCGCAGACTACGTCGCGAGCCACGACCTACTTCATCTCCTGCCTGTGTGCCTCAGGCCGAGCTTGTCGATCTCCTTCTCGATGTCTTCTATCCTCGCCCCTTCGTGATCAATCAGGACCTGCTTCGTGAAGAAATTGAGGGAGACGTCCTTGACGCCCTTGACCTTCCTGAGCCTCTCGGCCAGCTCCAAGCCGCAACTGTAGCAGGTCCAGTTCTCGAGCTTCAGCACCTTGTGCTCCTTGGCCGGCGCGCCACGGCCCTCGTCAGAGCCGGACATATGGGATCACTGCTTACCCTTTCTTAGCCTGATCTGCTTGGCGCAGCGCTCCGAGCAGGCGTAGTAGGTCTCCTCGTCCACCGTGACCTTGATGGCAGTCTTTGGGTCAACCATCATGCCACAGATCGGGTCCTTCACTCTCTGAGAACTCATGAACCGCATCTCTATTAGGGTGTAATAAGGATTGCCTCACTGACTGGGCTTGAAGTGCCTAGAGGGATCTAACGGTGGCACTGGCGGCCTTTCTGAGCCTGTTCATTATTGCCAAGCCGATGCCTCTGTCCTCGAATGACTCGCTCACGACCACAGTGGCCCCCATTGTATCGACCTGTCTGAGGCGCGAGTACAGGTTCCTTGCCACGGTGTACAGGTTTCCCCTCGTCCCCCAGCTCAGCACGTCGTAACCCTCGCGCGCGTAGTCGGACGAGGTTTCGTCGGTGGAGAGCACTAACACCTTCTCCCCTGCGCCTCTGTACCTGTCAGCCACGAACATCGTTGAGTGTCTCACCGTGCCGATGTCAGTGCCCGTGTCGACAAGCACGAGCTTCGTCTTGGGGGCATAGTGCCTGTACTTCATGCCTGGAGCTAGGGCCACTTCCGCCTGAGCCCAGCCCTCCGCTGCTCTGGAGACTTTGACCTCCAGACCCAAAACATCCTTCAGTTCGCCCACCGTGAATGGGCCGGGCCTAAGTAGAGCTGGGGTTTCACCTCTGATATCCACTATCGTTGACTCGACGCCAAAGAAGGTCTCACCCGCGTCAAGGATGAGATCGACTGCGTCTCCCAGGTCATTTGCCACATGTTGCGCAGTTGTCGGGCTCGGTCTGCCTGAGAGGTTCGCGCTCGGGGCAGCGATGGGGGTCTCTGACAGCTCGATGAGATTCAGGGCCACCGGATGCGCGGGCATCCTGACCGCGACCGAGTCTAGACCCCCGGTGGGGGCTGAAGGAAGGGATGTGGACTTCTTGACAACGATCGTGAGAGGGCCTGGCCATGCCTTCTCGATAACTCTCATGGCGACCTCAGGTACCCTGGCCGCGACGAGCCTCAGTTGGTCCAGGCTGCAGATGTGAACTATGGAGGGATTGTCGCGAGGCCTTTTCTTGGCCTCATATATCTTGTCGCATGCTTCCGCGTTGAAGGAGTCCGCCCCCAGCCCGTAGACCGTCTCGGTGGGAAACGCAACGAGTCCTCCGTTGCGAATGACTTCGGCCGCCCTTCTGATCTCCGACAGGTCTGGAGCGATAGCATCGACCCTAGCCATCCTGACCAAGAACGACATCGGTCCGACCTGGAACGGATTAATAAGGTGCGCATCAAGTCGGCACGTTCTCGCTTCCCAAGGGCTCAGGGGGGCAATCCAGTCCAAGTTTTATATAACGACGCGAGTGGCGTGGCTTCGATGAGTTCATCAGCGAAGCGCGAATTCTCACATCGATCATCAACTGCAGGAAGAGTGGCCATTGGCATCCTGATTGTGTCGGCTATGACGATTGCGGCACTGGCAGTCGCACCGTTGGCGAGGACTGAGGCCACGGCCCAGTCCAGCTACCTCATCGACAGCGCCCTGCCGGCCGTCGTCCTGATCTACAGCAGGATAGACTTCCAAGGCACTTTCTACATCCCGTGGGACACCGGTACAGAAGCATGGACGGTGACCAGTTACATCGCAGTCATGGGAAGTGGGTTCTTCGTGAACCCATCAGGATACATCGTGACGAACGGACATGTCGTCTTCTGCCTCGAGAGCGATGACTATCATCAGGATTCCTACACCCAGTGGGATTTGATCGAGGGTGGGACGGAATTCCTTATCGCTTGGGGGCAAGCGAACAGAGGCTGGCCATCATGGTCAAGCGGGACAGTCGACTTCATCAAGAATTTCAACCATCAACATGCAACCATCAACAGTCAAACGAGGTCGGTCTATGCCATACTGGGAGAGGCATCTGGCAACATTGTGGAGCTGAAGAGGGGAATAAGCGCTACCGTTGTGAATGTTGATCCTTTCTTGGGTCGAGATCTAGCCATACTGAAAGTTGAACTCTCCAACGCCCCCTCGCTGCTGATCGGTGATTCGGACAAAGTCAAGGTGGGCGATGCCGTATATGCGTTCGGATACCCGGGAGTGGTCACTTTTCATCCTCTGCTGAGCGCGAACACCTACCTCCTTCCGACAGTGACGCAGGGCGTCGTCAGCGCGAAACGGCAGACAACTTATGACATTCCCGCCATTCAACACAGCGCGCCCATAACGCATGGCAACAGCGGCGGCCCGTTGGTGGACGAGCAGGGCCGGGTCATAGGAATCAACAACATGGGCAGCATAAGCGACCTTGGCTTGGAGATCTCAGGGTTCAACTTCGCCATCGCCTCCAACGTGCTGAGGGACTTTCTGAGGGAGAACGGCGTTGAGAACATTGTGGGCGATAACCAGCTGCAGTACCAACAGGGCCTTGCCTTCTATCTCGCGAAGATGTACGGCACGGCCAAGAGGAAGTTCGACGCGGTAGCAGCATTGTTCACGTATCAGTGGCGAGCCCAACAGCTCTCCACAGAATGCCAGGCATCCATCTCCGCCCACGAGCAGGCAGAAAGCTCCATAGCATTGGAGGTCACTCCTGCGAGCGTCAACACAGGAGACACTGTCACGGTGACAGGCACAATCACCCACGCCTCGGACATGCCAATACCGATCAACATAACGTGGCCTGCAGTTCAGGTGACATTACAGTACACTGAGGCCGGCGGATCTCCTGTGACGAAGCAAGTAACCTTGGGCACAGATGGGAAGTTCACTGATACCTTCAAGCCCGAATCTGACGGGGACTGGTCAGTGACCGCGACGTGGCAGGGCGACGATGACCACAAGGCAGCCACCAGCAACACGGCGACCTTCAAGTCATCGATGAACATTCTCATCATCGTAGGTGGGGCAGTAGTGGTCTTGGTTGTAGTCGGTGCTGGCGTATACTTCTTCGTCCTCAAGAAGAAGCCAACAGCAGTGCCAACTCCTCCGCCTCCTCAACTGGGGCCTCCAGCCTAGAGAGCAACAACTGGAGCTAAGCTCGGACGCACCTCTGGCGTGACAGCAGGCTTATCTCGATACAGGTCAGGATCAATATGACAGCGCTGTCATGAGAAAGTCCGGCACGATCGAACTCCGGCTCCACGGCGGCAGAGCTCCCCCGTGGCTGGTGCCTAGGATGAAGTCGCTCTCCGAGGCCATCCTGACTGCCATCTGGATGGACAGCGGCCCCGACGGGATCATAAGGCGACTGTCCGACCCGATCTGGTTCCAAGCGCTTTCGAACACGCTCGGGTATGACTGGGACTCTAGCGGAAGCACTACTGTGACATCCACAGTGTTGAAGGACGCCCTGAACACGGTTGAGGTCGGGGTCAAGGCGGCGGGTGGGAAGGGAAGGAGATCGAGGTGGGCGCCAGCAGAAATCCGTCAGATATGCGACGCGCCATCCTTCTCAGGGGCCGATCCAGACAGCCTCGTGTATTCCTCAAGGATGTCAGCCAAGGTCGACTCAGCCGCGATCCAAGCTGGATATCAGATATACCACCACGTGTTCTTCTTCACGGAATCGGGCGGCTGGACCGTCGTTCAGCAGGGGATGAACGCCTCGCTGAAGTCCGCGCGAAGATACCACTGGACCTCCGAACAGCTTCGCAGCTTCGTAGAGGAACCCCACACTGGAATAGTCGGAGACAGAACGGTTGACAAGGTCCTAGACATGACCGCCCGCAAGAGCGAGGAGGCCAGAAGGGTGAGCGTTGACCTCGTCTCGGACAGTCCTCAGGCTCTGAGGCGACACCTCACCAGCATCAAAGACGAACACCAAGCATCACTGAGGGAATGGCTTCCCAGCTTCGAGGAGAAGCCCGATAGCGTCTACAAGGTCGTGGTAGAGAGCAGGGTGAACTGGGAGGCGCTGAAACAGGCTTACGAGCTGAAGCCCGGGAACTACGAGCAGCTTCTCGGAATCAAGGGGATTGGCCCAGCCACGGTCAGGGCACTTGCCTTGGTCTCTGAGGTCATCTACGGCGCGGACATCAGCCGCAAGGATCCTGTGAGGTATTCGTTCTCATTTGGCGGCAAGGACGGAATACCATATCCAGTCAACAGGAAGAGGATGGACGAGGCGACCGCCGCAATCAAGGACGCACTGGAGAGGGCAAGGATCGGGGACGATGAGAGGTTACGCGCGTTCAGAAGGCTCACGAGACTCACTGGGTCCATGCGTCCTTGAAGCAGGCATTGAACTGGGGGTTTGCTCGGAGCCTACAAGTTTGAAAGGTTCTCGGACATTCGTTGGCTTCCACGGCCTGTGCCCGAGTAGCACAGGGATCCAAGTATCACCCTCTTCGTTGCTCCGGTGGCCGCGCATAGGTTCGAGAAATTGCCGTGGATGAACTCGTTCGCGAGGACAGCGAAGTAGACCGCTTCTCTCGATTCAGACGGAACGCCAAGATCCTCGAAGGCCCTGACGGGCACGTCACCCAACCTCTTTCCCAGCCAGGACATCATCGCCTTGTTCTTCATTCCCCCGCCGGAGATGTACACTTCGTCGATTCTCCCACGTGGCCTCACGAAGTCCTCGTATGACTTGGCTATTGATTCAGTAGTTAGGGCCGTGGCGGTAGCCACTGCGTCCTCGAACTTGAGGCCCATGAAGTCCGCTTTCTTCTTGAAGGAGCGCGTGAAATCCCTGCCGAACAGCTCCCTCCCGGTTGACTTCGGCGGCTTCATCTTGAAGAAGTCCGTCCCCATGGTCTCTTCGAGAAGCTTATCGCTCACCTTTCCCTTCAGAGCGATGGACCCCTCTGGGTCGAAGGACATCTTAGACCCCGTGTAGAGCTGAACGAGCATGTCCACCACCATGTTGCCTGGGCCAGTGTCGAAAGCGATCACATCTTCTTCGCCCCCATCCGGCGGGATGTATGTCACGTTTCCGATGCCTCCGATGTTCTGAAGAGCCATCCCCTTCGCCCTTCTGCTGAACAGGATGTAGTCAACGTATGGCACGAGCGGAGCCCCTTCCCCCCCTGCGGCCACGTCCATCTTCCTGAAGTCGGCAACGGTCAGCACGCCGGTCTGCTCCGCTATCACTGCAGGCTCCCCGATCTGCAGCGTCGACCTGACGTTCCCCTCATCCCCAGGTCTCGGTATGTGGTAGACGGTCTGTCCGTGCGAGCCGATCAGATCGACATCTGACATACTCACACCCGTGGACTTGCAGATTGATAGCGCCGCCTCTGCGAACTTGCGACCGATCTCGAAGTTCAGCTCGCATATGAGGTCTACACTGCTGGTTTCCGGGTCAAACGACTTGAAGACCCTCCTCCTGAGTTCCTCGTCGTACGGGTGCGTCTTGTATGAGACCGTCGCGAGTCTAGTGCTCGTGTAGTTGCCGGAGATTCTCACAAGTGCCGCGGTCACTCCATCTGCCGAGGTCCCAGACATGAGACCTATCACTGTCCGTTCGGGTTTGGACACGACTCGCTGCGCCTCATCAAGTAGCCTGCTCCGCGGACTCATCTTGCTGTGAGCCGACAACAGGAGAGCAATTGATAAGCATGGAGCTCCGGTTGAACCTGCCTCGTTAGGGGTGTCAACCCAGTCCGAAGGTTATATAGAGCGAAGCGGACGGTTGCTCACAGTCTGCCTTGCTGGACAGAGTAACGGAGTTGAGCAAGAGAGTGGAGCCCGCTCTGGAGAAGTACCTCGCTCACGCGGCCTATCCCGAACTCAGGGAGGCGATGATGTACCAAGTGAGGACGGGTGGCAAGAGGATAAGGCCGGCGTTGGTGATGCTGAGCGCAGAGGCCGCGGGGGGCAGGGTCGATGATGCGATCCCGGCTGCGGCCGCCTACGAGATAGCGCACAACACAACGTTGCTGTTCGATGACGTGGTCGACAGAGGAGAAATCCGCAGGGGGAGCCCCACCATGCGAATAGAGTACGGCGAGGTGACGTCCCTCTTCACTTGCTTCCGATACAGGGAGGCGATGGAAAGGGCACTGAGGGACTCCAAGAACTCCGCCAAGCTGTCAGCGCTGATGACCAAGGTGATCGACAACGTACTTGAGGGCGGAATTCTTGACCTACTCCTAGAGGCCAGAGCCAAGGACGAGCCCTTTCTCAGAAAGTACCACAAGAAGAGCGTCACCATGGACGAGTATCTCCTGATGGTGAAGAAGAAGACGTCCTCGTTGTTCGAGGGATGCGCGCGATCGGGGGCCATAGTGGCGGATGCCCCACAAGCTGTTGAGGAGGCTCTGGGCGACTACGGGGTCAACGTCGGGTGCCTGTTCCAAGCCACCGATGACATATTGGACATATTCGGGGAAGAGGAGGAGTTGGGCAAGAAGATAGGCAAGGACATCGCCAGCCACAAGCTCGGAAATATCGCTGTCGTTCTCGCGTTGGAAAAGCTCAATGAGAGAGATAGGCGCAAACTCATGGCTGCCCTTTCAGCGGATTCTCTCGCAGAGTCTGATATCGCAGATGTCATCGCCATGATGAAGGACGCTGGCATAAGGGAAGATGCCACGAAGGCGGCCAGTGAGTTCGAGGAGAAGACCATCGCCAGCCTAGACCATCTGCCTGACTCTGACGCAAAGGACATCCTAGTCGCACTTCCCGCGTTCCTTCTGCACAGGCGTTCGTAAAGCACACTTAATACCGTGGTTGTTCTGATTCGACAGACGCCGTGCTGAATCCGATGACTGACGAGAAGCGAACCGACTCTGGCATGAGAAATGTCTACGCACTGGGCACCGTGAGTTTCTTCACCGACGTCTCAAGTGAAATGGTCTTCAGCGTTCTGCCATCCTACATAGTGCAAGTCCTGGGGGCATCAAAGACAGAGCTCGGGCTCATCGAGGGGATAGCTGAAGCCTCTAGCAACATACTGCGGATGGCATCCGGATACATCTCTGACTGGATAGGGAGAAGGAAGCTCCTCGTCTTGGTAGGCTACGGGGTGTCAACAGTGGCCAAGCCCCTCTTCGCGCTTGCATCCAGCTGGACCGACGCACTGGTCGTGAGGCTTACGGAGAGGGTAGGCAAGGCCATCAGGACGGCTCCGAGGGATTCCCTGCTGAGCGCTTCGGTATCTGGGGGCAAACTGGGAAAGGCGTTCGGCCTACACAGAACCCTCGATCAAGCTGGCGCGATCGTGGGGCCCTTGCTGGCAGCACTGCTTCTTCCCCTGCTGTCATTCGGAGGACTGTTCTACTTCTCACTGCTGCCCGCCTTCATCGCACTTCTGATCTTGATCTTCTTCGTGCAGGAGACGACGGCGCCAAGGGCAGGGGGAACCTTGCTGGCCAACATCAGAGAGGCCGCAAATGCTGACTTCCTGAGGTTCCTCTCGGTCGCGGCGCTTTTCTCAGTAGGTGCCTACGACTACTCCTTCGTATTGGTGTTCGCAGGGGAGGCCGGAGTGTCTAACGAGTACGTTCCTCTTGTGTACATGCTGATCAACCTGCTGACAGTCATGATTGCGATCCCTATTGGAATTGCATCTGACAAGTTGGGCAGGGAGCGGATGCTCGCTGTGGGATACGGGCTGCTGGCGGCGACAAACGCGGTGATGCTCTTCCCCTCTGGAGGCATCGTCAAGGCGCTGATCGCCTCCTGCGCCTTTGGCCTCTACTTAGGAGCGGTTGAGACCGTGCAGAGGGCGGTCATACCTAGATATGTGGATGCGAGATTGAGAGGGACAGCATACGGGGTTTACTACCTGACCATTGGCGTCTTCTACTTGGTCGCGAACACTTCGGTCGGGCTATTGTGGGACAACTTGGGATCTGCTGCGGCATTCACGTACAGCCTTGGCACTTCGGTCGCGGCCTGCCTTCTGATGATTCTCCTCTCTTCGAAGCGAGGAGCGAAGCCATAGACAGCGTCAGACATCCTCGGCTGGCCCCGGCCCAGCCCGGGCGTTCAACGACACCGACTCTGCCAACTACCCGCTTATCCCGTCCTTTCTGCGTCGTGTGATCTATGAGGGTAATCCAACCGCGAGTCCAAGAAAGAGGCGATCAGGTAAGATCGCAGCGATGCGGTCTCCCCCGCGCAGAGACGAAATCCTCGACTTGATCCCTCGTAGGCAGCCCAGCTTGTGCTCCCATCTTGGTGCACTTCATGGCTGCGACCGCGTTTCCCAGCACCGCCGCCTCTGTCCAAGACGCCCCTTCCAGTACGCCCGAGATGAAACCAGCAGCGAACGCATCGCCGGCACCGGTTGAATCCACGACCTCCACTTCGTATGCCCCAACAGCGACCCTCTTTTCGTTCGTGATCACGGTTGCTCCCTCGCTTCCTTTCTTCAGTATCACTACCTTTGGCCCTGTGTTCAGGAGCCTGTTCAGTGAATTGGGGTTCTCGTCAAGTCCGAGGGGCTCTAAGGACTCTGATGCTGTGAACAAGATGTCTGTCAACTTGAGCAGGGGCTCGATTCTCTCGTTGCCCATCTCCGCCACGTGTCTCTCCAGATCAAACGATATCATAGCGCCAGCCTCCTTGGACAGTGACGCGATCTTCGCGGCCGTGTCTGGGACTATTGCGCTCGTGTGAAACACTCTGCACTTGGGCACTGCGTCGCGCGTTATGTCACTTGGCTTGAGCTGAGTTCCAGTCATGTTCGGTGACTGGAGGATGAGTCTCGTCCCTCCCTCGGCCGTGATTATGTAGTTCACGGGGGAGCCCTTCTGGGGTATCGTCCTGAGCGCGCTCGTGTTCACGCCCTCGGACTCCAGACTCGTCCTGATCTCTTCGCCGTCTTGGTCATCCCCCACGGCGCCCATGAAAGCGGCTCTCTTGTCGAGCCTGCTGAGGCCGACGCAGAAATTGCAGGTCACTCCTCCCAGTTGCCTCACGTAGTTCTTTGCCCATATCTTGTCGTCCAGGTTGACTATCCTCTCCGTTCGGATGATGAAGTCTATCGCGACCTCGCCGTATCCAACGGCGTCGAACCCTCCCATGGTCATTCCACCGTGGCGTGCCTGTCCTCTATGGCCTTCTCGCTCACAGCCAAGTCAGCCATGAGTTGACTCACAACGCCGTCCAAGTATGACAGCGCCGTCACGTCGAACTGGCTCGTGAAGGGCGCATAACTAGTGAACTCCATAAGCTTGGTCTTGCCCTTGATCGGCACGACGATGCTCGCCAGCTTGCCCAGCCGTGATTCCGGATGCGCAGTGATCGCAACGACTTTGGCGCCGAGTTCCTTCGCCCTCTTGGCTATCGCGAGAGTGCTCGTAGTGATGCCAGACCCGGAGATTGTGATCAGGAGGTCGTCCTGAGACAGTGAGGGGGTCAGGGTCTCTCCTATGAAGTAGGCCTCGAGACCGATGTGCATCAGCCTTTGGGCGAAGCACCGGCCGATCATGCCCGACCTACCTGCGGCGTAGACGAAAATCCTGTGAGCGGCCTTTATGCCCCTTAGGAGTTTCTTGGTCGAGCTGCTGTCTGTCCCCTCGGCCGCGAAGGCCAGCAGATGGTTGCCGAGTTCCCGCACGGTCTTCCTGACTCTGTCGTCGTCGACCATCAGTCATTCGCCTCCACTAGTCTGGCCGAGAGTTGATAGAACTTGGGAAGGTAGTCGGTCCAGCGACTTCTTCTGGCCATCATGATGCCCACGGACTTGTCCTCAGGAACCCTTCCCTCCCTGACCGGGTGAACCCTGTTAGTCAAGATAGCGGCGAAGGCCCTCCTGCTGAGGGAAACCGCTATTGAGATCCCGGTGTAGCCGTTGTGTGCGATCTCCCAGTCCCCCGCGTTGCCCGTGAACTCCGGCTTGATGGCCCATCCAAACCCCCTCTTGTCGTTCAGGTTCATGGTCTGATTCGTGGCCATTGCCTGAATAGACTCAGGGCTCAGGATCCTCCTGCCGCCGAACTCGCCCATCTGATAGACCATCGCCCCGAACCTGAGGAGATCGCCTGCCGTCGAGAACAGGCCGGCGTGTCCGCTCACTCCTTCCATGGCATGAGCGTTCTCATCATGCACTTCGCCCTGCAGGATTCCAAGCCTCCAGTTCGAGTACTCCGTGGGGACGCATCTGGAGATGAGAGACCTTCTTGGGTTGAACATGGTCTGCTTCATGGCCAATGGGGAGAATATCTCTCGGGTCGCGTACAGGTCCAGTCGCGTCCCCGCGACTCGCTCGACGATCCCGCCCAAGACTATGAACCCGAGGTCGCTGTATCGCACGCTCTCGCCCGCGGGTTGGATCAGTCCCATTGAGCAGACTTCCCGCAGGATGCCGGACTTCGTCGAATGCCTGAGGTAGAGATCCGACCAGTCAGGCAGGCCCGAGGTGTGGGTGAGAAGGTTCCCCACGGTCACATTCTTCTTCCCGTTCACGCCGAATTCAGGCAGGTAAGTTCTGACCTCGTCTGACGCAGAGAGCCTGCCATCGTCAACGAGCTTCATCACTGAGCTTGTCGTGGCAACGGCCTTCGTGACTGAGGCAAGGTCGAACAGCATGTTCTGCTTCATCCTCCGCCTTGTGGGCAGAACCGAGCAGTGCCCGTAGGCCCTCAGGAAGAGCGGCCTGCCTTCGCGACCTAGCGCCGCGACGGCCCCTGCATAGGCCCCAGAGCGGATCCCCCGACCAACCAAAGCATCAAGCTCCCGTCGAATCTCCAGTCCCGAGGGCATGCCGTGGATGATTATCCAGACGGTTTTATCCTTTCGAGGACATGGAGCGACCCTGAAAACTGCTCTAATCCTTGAATTCAGCCAGCGTGGGACGCGAAAACGCGCGCGTTTCGGGCGGGTTATTTAAACATGCCGAGCCTAATCCTGAAGTCTTATAAGTTTTAGAGGCTAAACTACGCGCGCGTAAAAATGTCTAGCGCAGTAGAAGAGTTGAAGAAAGGGTTCACTACCAGAGCAATAGTCCTAGCACTGATCATTGGTCTCCTTGGGCTGTTCGCGAACATCGCAACCTGGTGGGCGATGGGCATAACTCTGGATCCAATTCCCGCCGGTAGGGTAGGATCCGCACTGTATCCTCCTTACGGACTCGTCTTCTTGCTCGCGATAGCGTCAATCTTCTTGGGAAGCGCAGGTCTCACAACTCAGGAACTCGTCGTGGTCAACGTGGCTGCCTTCGTGGCGGCCGACGCCCCGTTCATACTCATTAGCTACCTAGGGTTCCTGTTAGGAGACACATATGCGGCAGCGACTGACGCTACAGCGAGAGCACTCCTGCAGTTCTACCCGAGTCTTTGGACTCCCGGTGACTACAACGTCGTAGCACCAGCATGGGCAGGTCACGCGGCGGCCCCATTGGGCGCGCTCGCACCCTACCTCGCATTCTGGATGTTCATGCTGCTGCTATGGTGCCTGATGGAGCTGTTCCACGCGGCCGTGTTGCGCATGCAGTTCGTGAAGAAGGAGAAGTTGCCGTTCCCGATGTTCATCCCAATAAACGAGATGCTCGGCAGATACGAGAAGGGCACTTTCAAGAACTACATCAAGGGCACGCCATTCCTAGCAGGATTGGTGCTTGGCATCTTGGCAGGAGGCCTCGGCGCGTTGAACTACATCTACCACTTCACGCAAGTGTTCTACGCGTACGGCCAGTTCTACATGCCTTGGATCGGAGATCTGTTGGGAGCAATCTCGCAGAACACCATCGGCAGCTGGTGGATGCTCATCCCGGCTGACATTGCTTGCTTCTACCTTGCACCCGTGGACATCTTGAGCTCCATGGTTGTCATGCTGGTGTTCTTCATAATCCTGTTCCCGATCATCTTGGTCAACACTGGAGTCATAGCTCCTGGCTCAGGCTCAAACTGGGGAGGACCGTTCCCATTCGTCCCATTCATCATATACTGGGCTCCCGTCGCGGTTGGGCTGTGGGCAGTGATCTATGGCTACAAGACATACAGCGCAAGCATCTCGAGGGCGCTGCAACGGGCAAAGGCCGGGGACGGAGAGATCTCCGACTTCTTCGCCTGGGCAGGCTTCGCGGGCACATGGCTCCTGTGGCTCATCGTTTGGGTCCTGTTCGGCGGCAACATCATAGCGCTGATAGCCGGCTTCTTGGTCTACATGCTCTACACCTGGGGTATAGTCGGAGTGCACGGAGCGACAGGCACTTGGTGCGGTTGGGGTGACACATATCCAACACAGGCGGCCACCTTCTGGGTAGGGTCAGCGGTGGGCGTGTTCAACCCAACTGGCGCAGCTGCCAACACTCAAGCGTCTTGGGCATCGACCACAGCGGCCTTCATAACAGGAGGACACGGAGGATGGGAGATCGAGGGAACATTCCACCCGTGGGCCTTGACAGGAACGTATGCGTTGGCTCAGCCGACGAAGACGAAGGAGACAGACATAGTAAAGGCACAACTCCTCGGCATCCTGCTGGTCGTCATCGTGGGCATGGTGTTCGGAGTCTACGTCATCTACGGCACTGGCCTTGGAAAGCTGCCGGGATTCTGGGGTTCGAGCGGCTTCATAGGCAACATGGCCAACTGGTCGGTCACAAACGCAGGGCCTCCGAGCTCAACTGACGCCATGCAACTCGTCGTCGCGGTAGTGGTCGTAGGACTGCTGTTCTTCCTCAGGTCGAAGTTCTCATGGTGGTTCTTTAGCCCCTACGTGATGTTCTTCTACGACGGCATGTGGCTGTTGAACGGAGGCATCGCTTGGGTGCTGAAGATAATCACTCTGAGAGTGTTCGGCGCCAAGGCATACGAGGAAACTGGAGTTCCCATCGCGGTGGGCTTCCTAGCAGGAATCACCCTTGCGGCTATGCTCATAATGGGAGTGAACTCCGTCACAGGCGGAATATCAGTCGGGGGGGCTTAGGCCTCACCCGACTTTCCTTTCTTTCTTTCCCTATTTGCCTCAAGGCTTTTATTTGCCCGAGGGCCGTTTTTGCGGCGCTGAATGACTGGAAAGCCACGCGTCCCCTCGGTTAGGATTTTCCTCGTCGTACTGATCCTTGCAGGGGCCACGCTCGGAGGACCTCCCCTTGTCTCTGCTGATGGAGTAACGATCTCCGTCGATCGCATCAGGAATGACGTACAACTGTTCTCCTCGCTTCAGTCTAGGTTCACTGGCTACCCGGGTTTCTACAACGCCGCGAGCATCATAGCCGAGAGGTTCAGTGAACTCCAACTGAAGGTGACTCTTTTCAACTACCCGCAGCTAGTGCCGTACGATGAAGGGTCCTGGCTAAAGGTGGGAGGGCAAACAATCGAAGCGTTCGGCCTCTACCCTAATGGTGTCGCCACTGGAGAGAGAAGTGCATATGGGAAACTGATGTACGCGGGGTACGGGACGCCGAGCGAGTTCAATGGCCTCGATGTTCAGGATAACATAATACTTCTGGAGTTCAATTCCGGGAGCGCTTGGGTCACGGCGGCATCGTTGGGAGCCTCAGCAATCGTCTTCTTGGACGACGGCACCACGACGCAATACGAGGCAAAGGCGAAGCTTTCGTCGCTTCCGCTCTCCATCCCGAGGTTGTATGTGGCGCGGGAGCAGGCCGCAGAGATGAGGAGGCTGTCAACCACAAATCCATCGGCCGAACTGTTCAACGGCATGGTGTGGAAAGAGGTGGAGGGAATTGACATCGTCGGAGAGATGCGGGGCACGGAGGATCCGTCCAGCGTGATCATAGTGACAACCCACTATGACTCGGCGTCCATCGTTCCAGCCATCTCGCCTGGAGCTGATGACGCCATCAGCATCAGCGCCATGCTTGAGTTCATAAGAATGCTGAGAGAGACCGGGTTCTCGCCCAGGTACACGGTCTGGTTCATCGCCATGTCGGGGCATTGGCAGGGACTGAGCGGGGCCAGGGAGTTCGTTGAGAAGACCTACTTCAACAACACGAAGATCGGCACGGAGATCAAGCCCTATCTTGCCGTGTCGTTGGAGCTGACCTCAGGCAGTCCTCACACGAACCTAGTGCTGGCAGGGATGATGTACGGCATCAACACGAACGCCGCGTTCAAGAAAGTGAACGTCCTCAACGTGCTCCTGACGAGGACCGTTGGGTCTTTTCGCCAATCCTACCCCGGGATTTGGTCAAACGTGGGAACGACTATTCTTTTCGGGCTGACGGGCCTGGGGCAGGCCGATTCCTTCAGGTCAGGAGCAGCGTTCAAGTTCAACTTGGACATGGAAGCCTTCCAGCTGGCGAACACGGTGGCGCTGGGGGTCGTCACGTTCGACGACGTGAGACTGTCCTTCTTCACGCCAACTGACAATGTGGAATCCGTGGATTTCGAAAAGGCACTCCCTCAGTGTCAGTTCACAGCGTATGTCCTCATGGACATCTTAGGGGTTCCCATTTCCAGCATATACGCCGGAGCGCCAGATAGCTGGAGTGAGCTCAAGCCCCCTGAGAGTAGGATTGGCCAAGCCTACACCGGTGTCGGGTTCGCCACCCTGTACGTTGAGTCTGTGAAGTATTCCCCCACGAATCCCAGCCTGTATGCTTCTGTGCCGAATGCACTGGTGTTGATTGGGAACCCATCTGATCCATTCTCCCTGATAGTCACCAGGGCAAATTCCAGCGGCGTTGCCGAGATCCACGGAATGCAGCCGCAGATGACCTCAGCGTCCGCGGCCAACATACGCATGTCCAGCTACCTCATGGACGACGAGGGCCGAATCACATACGCCCCTGACGGAGGATACTACGGAACGGGGCACAACTACCCCGCATCCATCCAGATATTCGACAACAGACAAAAGGCAAGGGCGGTGGTCTTCGAGTGCGGGAACGTTGCCGTCTTTGATATCGCTGGTCCCACGAACTTGGAGGCTCCGTACTCCCCGAGCTCCTTCTACGGGGCCACCAATGCATACTCGACGGAGTTGGCCCGAGCACTCTACGAGACGCCCCTCACATTGGACGTTATGATGCTGCGTATGCCAGGCTACGCTGGCCTTGACTCTTGGGGATACGCCTTCGACCCGACGATTGGGGCGGTGCTGATCTACGCGCCGCCCAATGTGGGCTTCGCATTCAAGGTGTTGACCACAGCACTGACGAAGACATCGGCCATATTCGCGAACGTCACGCTCGCCAACCAAGATGGCTATGGCTACTATCTGGAGAATCCGGGCGATAGGCTTGCGATCGACGGCAGCCTCACTGGTTCGTTGCGGGAGCCGCTGACTCTGGCGTACGGTAGGTATCTTGCCCAGGAGGACATCCAAGTGATAGACCCGACGACCACAAAGCAGCTGGAGGCGGCAGAGCAACTAAACAGCACGTTCTCAAACAGCGTCATGAGAAAAGACTACGAATCATTGATGGCCGACAGTCTGCTGGCTTGGGGATTCTCTATCAGAGCCTATGACTCGTCACTCGGAGTGTTGAGGGATGGTGTGATGAGCGTCGTCATCACGTTTGCGCTCGCGATACCATTCGTGCTTCTGTTCGTTTCGTTGGTGTACGGCCTATCCAAGGGATATCGAAGTGTGGGCTTCGTCGGAGCCACGGCCATTGTGGTAGTTCTACTGCTCACGCTCTTCCACCCCGGCTTCAGGCTGGCGGCAAACATCCCCGCGATATTCATGGGGACTCTGGTCGTAGCTTTGGTCATTCCTGTCCTGTTCTTCCTCTTCGTGGATTTCTCCTCCAGCCTGTCTGAGCTGAGAAGGGAGGTGTTCGGGGCTCACTTCCTTGAGAGAAGTGGCTTCGATGTTTCGTTCTCCTCAGTGACGATAGGGATAAGCAACTTGCAGAAGCGCAAGTTCAGGACTGCACTGACCATGGCGGGCATAGTACTGGTCAGTTTCGCTCTATCGTCTCTGACTTCTGTGACCGAGATCAGGGTACTTCAGGTCACCCCTGTGCAGACCTCAATCAAGTACAACGGAATCATCGTTCGGACCCCGAACTTCTTCCCCCTAGACGAGAAGCTGGTGGGCCTAGCTGCGATGTACCTCTCTAACGGCACGGAATACGCGAGCCGGTATTGGGTCTACATGCCGACTATAACGAAAGGAGGTGCCATGGGGACGATGCTCGTCAGCGCCCACAATCAGAGCGTGGAGATAAACGCCCTATCCGGGATCAGCCCGCTTGAACTCAAGGCTTCATTCATTGACTCCGCGCAGTTCCTGAACGGCACTATGTTCTCGGAAGATGACATGTTCTCGGCTCTGATCGCCGATGACCTCGCGAGGGGTCTTGGTGTGAGCGTCGGGGACGAAATACTGGTCGAGGGCATCAAGTTGAAGGTCGTGGGGATACTGGACACCGCCAAGATGCTCAGCCTGGTCAAAGACGCTGATGGGTTCGCCGATGTCCTCCCGGTCAATACCTACAGGATGAGCTCTGAGAGAGCCACGGGGGTGAGCTCAGCATATGCCCTGAACCCGAGTTCAGTGATATTCGTGCCGTCCAGAATGGTTGAACTCATACCGGAGGCCTCTTTGACGAGCGTGTTCATACCGGCGGACGGGGCTGACTTCAACGACCTTAAGGATAGAGCTGGAGAGCTGTTCTCGGCTTTTGACGGCCTGAACATCTACCTGACGTACAACGGCACGGTCTATCAGTACTCCAAGAGGAACGAGACATCTCTGTTCGGATTCCAGTTCGTTGTGGTGCCGATAATAATAGCCGTGCTGATCACCATGTCGACAATCCTCGGAGGCGTGATGGAGAGGCTGAAGGAGGGTTATATCTACAGCAGCCTCGGCTTGGGGCCACTCCAAGTCGGCTTGATGTTCCTTGGAGAGAACCTTGTCTATGCTATTGTCGGGTCCATGATCGGCTACCTGTCCGGCATGTCAGTGTCATACTTGTTGAGGGAGTGGGGGATCATTCAGCTGACCGTCAACTACACCTCGTCGTTCGTCATGATAGCAATCGGCTCCGTGATATTGATGGTGTTGGTTGCCTCGCTATATCCTCTATACAAGATATCGATTCTTGTCACACCCTCGCTTGAGAGGAGGTGGAGGATCCCGACCAAACCGCAGGCCGACGTGTGGGAGATACCCATACCGTTCAGGATAAAGGACGACGAGAAGGCAGGGGGCATCGCGGCCTTTGTCAGGGAATACTTGTGGAACAATAGGATCGAGCGAACAGGCGTCTTCACCGTTGAGACCGTCGATACCTCCAGAGTCGAATCGACCATGAACGTCAGGGCAAGGGTGAAACTCGCGCCCTATGAGCAAGACATCAGGCAGGACATGACCTTGGCCATAACAAAGAGCATAACTGAGGGGAAGTTCCTGGTTTTCCTGAACCTCCAACGTGTGTCTGGTCCGTATGACTCGTGGGTCAGGTTCAACTACCCGTTCATCGACGAGGTGAGGAAGCAGATGTTGGTTTGGAGCCTGCTCTCACCAGAAGAGGAAGGCAGGTACATCGCGCTGGCCAAGAGCCAGCACTTACTGGGGTGATACAAGGTGCCCGACGAAAGCAAGCAAGAGAAGAAGCCCTTCATCCCAGGGTTGACGATCGTATCCGCCTCGGCAGTGCTCTTCGGCCTTGTGACCGTCGTGCCAGCCCTGATGTACTTGGGTTGGGCGGTCGGCCCGCTCGGTGGCACGGAGAGGTTCATACCCGTTTTCGTCACGATCCTACTGTTCACGGAGGTCGGCAGGATAGTCAAGAGATACGTGACCCCTCAGGAGGCATACATCATTTACTTCATGCTCCAGGCTCTCGGGCTTTGGTTCGTCAGCGGAGGCATGTTTGGAGACTACCTGCTTCGCTACTACTACAGGTCAGCACCCTACACGATCCTGTACGGATTGGCTGACAAGTTCCCGACTTGGTATGTTCCGGAACTCGGAAGCTTCGGACCTGTCCACAGGACCTTCATTTCCGGGGATTGGGCGATTCCGATCATGATATCGCTCATAGTCACGGTATCCACGCTCATGATAGACTACGGCATTTCCTTCATCACGAACATGGTGTTCATAGAGATTGAGAACCTCCCGTTTCCTGTCGCTCCTATAGACGTTCAGGCCATATCCACCCTGACGGAGAGAACCCCCGAGAAGATGATGTACTTCACCTTCGCAGCCGTCATAAGCCTAGTGTACGAGTTCACGGTCTACGGGATACCAAACCTTACCTCCGTGTTCTTGGGCACGACAATCACCGTGATACCCTATCCTTGGATCGATTTCACCTCGACGATCGAGAGGTTCCTGCCGGGGGCGGTGTTCGCGATTGGCACGGACATCGCACAGTACATGGTCGGCTGGATAATTCCGTTCAACGCAGCCGTAAGCATGTTCATCGGTTCATTGATGGTCTGGGTGTTCGGAAACGCTGCGGCATTGAAGATAGACCTCCCATACTTCAAGCTGTGGCAGAGCGAGTGGAACTACGGCTGCCCGATCGAATGGTGGTGGCAGAGGTCAACGTACGACATTTGGGCTAGCCCTCAAATCGGATTTGCCCT
>Ga0172363_10000294_pt1 | contig 36188 bp, 31 predicted proteins | sample LakKivs2_kivu2a2_FD_114541 | JGI IMG/M metagenome (GOLD analysis project Ga0172363, IMG submission 114541) | Sediment microbial communities from Lake Kivu, Rwanda - Sediment s2_kivu2a2 | ecosystem: Environmental > Aquatic > Freshwater > Lake > Sediment | place: Rwanda: Western Province, Lake... | reverse complement strand
CTTGAAACTGTTTGGAATATTATTAATAATCCTACTCATTTTAAAGAATTAGGAAAACTTAACCTTTACGTTTATGGTGGTATCGCTAGATATATGGTTACTCGTAAAGGATCTTTCTCTGACCTTGACCTTTATATTATTAATGATGAACCTGGAACTTGTCAAGAATTATTCTTATTTAATGTTAAAACTTTACTTTATAAACTTTTCTCTCTCAATCTTATTACTCATTTTAACGAAAAAATATTTTATAATTTTCATCCTCCTCTCTATCACTATGATTTTGGTATTATTAATATCAATAACTTTAATGATATTATTATTAACGCTGAATTAGTATCCGGAAAACCTTATAACCCTTTTAGTAAAATGGACTTCTATATTAATAATTTCTGTTTTGATAGATCACGTAAAATTATGCTCAGAATTAATGATTCTGATATGCCCTCCCTTTCTCAAACTATTAACCTCTCTCGTAATAAAATATCTCAACATTTTTTACTCTCATTTAACGAACCTTCCTCTATTAGAACTACTTTCCAATTCGTCGGAGAACTTTTCAAAATGATTAGACTTTTCTCTATGTTCTCTAAAGGTTACTCTATTACATCTGACTTCAAAATACCCCTCTTCTCTAATACTAATCATCTTTTCTCTTGCTCTATTTGTTCTGGATTATCTATCCATAATAATTATAATAAATATTTTAAAGATTTTATTAATCATAATAATTTTAACTCCTTATATTATATTTCTCTTCAATGCGGTCACTCCTTCCACCCCTACTGTATTTTCTATACCGCTAAATCAAATAAACTTAATATTAAAGGACTCTGTCCCGACTGCAACTTTCAACAACCTATCAAACTTATTCTTACTAATCCACCACTACTCTTTTTTCATCAATCTTAATTATAATATTTTATTTTTATATTTCTTCTAAACATATATCTGGTAATTTATTTATTAACCCTACACCTTTTATCATTAATAATTGTAATATATTTATCCTATATGTCTTTATTGGATTTAATTTCTTTCTTATTAATTTATAGGGTAATGTCATCTCTGTTCCTAATTCATGATAATAAAAATTATTACCATGAAAAACTGTCTGTGATCCTACTAATGGAATTTTACTACTCTCTTCATACTCCTTTAACGTATTATTCTTTTCTGAATTATACTTATACTTTATTTGTCTCTTTACCTCATATATATGTAAATAAAAATTAGAATTCATATCTAGTTTCTCTTTATCAAATTTATATAAATATTCATACACCTCTAAACCATACCATAAACATATATTTATATCTAATCCAAAATATACTATATTACGCTCCCTACTAATAAAATAATCCTTTATATCTTTTGTCATATTTGTATGATAAACTATACTACCCTTATCTATTATATATGGATCTTTATCATACTTCTCATCTATACTTTTATATAATACTGACCAAAATATTTTATCCTTTATATCCGGATACAGTAACCAATAATTCTTTGATTTATCTTCATTCTCAAATATTAATTTAACTATATAACCTAAATACTTATCTTCTTCATAATACGGTGGATATACTATTAACTCTTTATTTTCTGTCATTTACTTCTTTTTTTATATTGAATTCCCTTACTAAATTATTTATTTTTATTTTCAATTTTTTACATATCAATATTGTTTAGATATAAATATATATATCTCTTAATAAATATCTAAAAATTGATTTAAAAACTATTTATTATTTATATTATAATACATTTAAATTATGGGCATACCCAGTTTTTTTAGAAATATTATTGAAAAATATCCTAATGTTAATTATTGGGACCCTGATATTGTTACTGATCATTTCTTAATTGATTTTAACTCTATTATTTACAATATTTATGCTGGTTTAGATAAACAATTTATTAAAAATCTTACCACTTTACAAACTGAAAAACACCTTATTCTTGAAATTATCAAATATTTACAACATATCATTTGTGATATTTGCAAACCTCAAAAAACTATCTTTTTTGCTTTTGATGGACCCGTCCCTATGGCTAAAATGATACAACAAAGATGGCGAAGATATAAATCTATCGTATTTGATCAATTCAAAAATAATACTGCTAATAAACTTAATATTGATATAGACAAATCTAAATTTAATACTATCAGTATTTCACCCGGAACATCTTTTATGAAAAAATTAGCCGACTATATTAAAAAATATACTGAAATGGGTGCTTTCTTTAAACATATTAAAAATAAGACTTTTCCAACTGTTATTCTTAGTGATAGTAATGTCCCTGGTGAAGGAGAACACAAATATATGAATATTATCAGAAATCTTAACCGTAATGATATTAAAGATAATATCACTCTTTTAAGCCCTGATGCTGATGTTATTGTTCTTGCTATTTTCTCTAGCACTGATAAAATTAGAGTCCTTAAAGAAGTTAATGAACCTAATCTTAAAGAAAAATTCCCTAATCAAGAATTTATTTACACTGATATTGATCTTTTTAAAAAATCTTTATTTGAACAAATTATTCCCGCTTCTAATTCTAATGATTTTAATATGAATAGAGTCCTTAACGATTTCTCTTTCCTTACCTTCATCGGTGGTAATGATTTCGTTCCTGGTCCTCAATTCCTTCTATTTAGAAATAATAGTTTAGAACTTATTCTTAACTCTTATATTAAAATTCTTAAGAAATTTAAAAATTATCTTATTGATAACCAATCTAACGGAAATATTCTTATTAATATTGAATTCTTTATCGAATTCCTTGATGATATTGCTCTATTTGAACTTAATAAACAAAAAGAAATTCAAAAAAAAATTCATAGAATTAGAAAAGGAAATAACCCAAAAATTATTGAACAATATTCTAAACTTATGGCTAATGATCAACTTAATGATCTTGATAAACAATTACAAATTTTTCAACATATGGAATTCTATACCCCTTATCATCCTTTTTATGAAAAATATAACCATCATTTTGATGCTATTGATTATTTTAAAGATGATTGGAAAATACAATTCTACAGCTATTTCCTTAATATTGATTCTAATAATACTTCCGAAATTAATAATATGATCGACATTCTCTCTAATAAATACTGTGAAGCTTTGTTATTTACCTCTATTTATTATACAAGTAATGTCCCTTCTTGGAACTGGCACTACGGATTTAGAGTTGCTCCTTTCCCATCCGATCTTTCTAATTATTTAAAACGTAATAAAGATACATTTAAAAATATAATTTTTAATTTAGGACAACCTTTTAAACCTTTTGAACAACTTATGATGATTTTACCTCCTTCTTCTTCATCTCTTTTACCTAAACCTTTAAGTAAATTTATGAACGAGTCTGACTCAGAAATTATCGATATGTTCCCTACTGGTTTTGAATTAGACGTTGTTATTGGTTCTAAATATATTTATTCTGAACCTGTTCTTCCTGATATTGATTTTACTAAAATTATTTTTATTGTTAATAATAATTTACATTTACTTAATAAATCTGAACTTATCAGAAATTCTATTAAAGAATCTCCTGAAGTATTTATTATCAAAAAAATAAAAAAAATTAAAAATATTAAAAATATTAATGATGATAATATTTTGGAAAATAATTCTAATAAAAATTAATCTTATTTTTTTATTTTTTATTTTATATTTTTTATAATTTTATATATTTTTTTATAATTTATGATATTTACTATAATCTAATAATTCTTCCATTGAATTAACCTTATTTCCTACCTTCTTTAATACTCTTACCCTATCATTATATGGAACTATTATATCTACTCTTGATCCTAATGTTATATATGATATTTTACTACCTGCTAATAACTTATTTTCATTATTTGGATTTACTAATGAAAATATTCTTCTTGTAAAAAAACCTGAATATAATATTAAATTATAATATCCTATCAAATCAGACTTTAATGTATAAACCATTCTCTGATTATGCTCCGACTTATCTATATCATATGCAAAATTATTTGAACCATATTCATACATCTCTTTTATTATATACGAATCTATTGGTAAATATTGAGTGTGATTATTATATATCCTTAAATATATTGATATTCTTAACTTATTTGATAATCTCTCTATCTTAATTATCTCACCATTCGCCGGACTATGATATATATTTTTATTATAATCTTTTATATTATTTGGAGAATAATGAAATAATATTAAAAATAATATTACTATTATCAATACATATTTTATATTACTTCTCCTATATATCAATACTACTAATATTACCAATAATATATAAAAATATTCATGATAAAATATATTCGATATCATTTTTATTCACTTTATTTCTATTTTTATTTACTTTATATCTATTATATATTTTAATTTTTATTTACTTTTTTATATACTTTATATAAATTATTATATCATTTTATAATATATAAATTATTATATCATTTTATAATATATTATATTATTCTTGAATTTTATGTCTAACCTCTTATTAATTATTATACCTATTCTTATTCTCATTATTTTTTACCTTTTTTTTGAAAACAAAAATAATGAATATTTAGATAATATGAACGAAAATGAAAAAACACTTTTATGCTCATATTCTGAAAATACTAAAACATCTATATGCCAACCTACTACCATTCCTCTTACTCAAATTAAATATAATAAAATTTTCACTAATTACCCTATCAATAAATACAAAAATAAAAATGATTTTATTAAAATACCCTTTAAACGTAATACATTTAAATTTGACGGTGTATGGAATGAAGAAATTTCTCAACTTAATGATCCTAGATTCGCTAGACTTAACTGGAATCTCTAATATTAGTTACCGTTATATAGTTTTTATTTTTACTATAAAAAATAAAAAAAAATTGATACTTATTTAAAGTTATTATATATATATTTAATCAGACTAACAACTTCGATTATCATGAATACCGCACCAACTACTCCTACTACTCCTCGTCATCCTAAGGATAACTTTGAAGATTATATGAGTGACAAAGCCACTGAAATGAACGAAAACAGATGTTTAAACATCAATATCACACCAACTAAATTGTTTGATCAAAGCACTCCTTTGACTCCAATTACTCCCAGGACTCCGATTTCTATCTTGTCCGGTGTTTCTACACCTTTGACTCCTCTGACTCCTTTCTTTCCTCAGACCCCTACTCTTAATAGAGTTATGTCTCCTATGGATACACCTGATATGGATACACCTGAAACAATCAACTTGCATCGTCTCGATGATGCTATGAATCGTTCTCGTGTCAGAACCGCAAGTCAAAGGAATCTCCTTGATGCTTTCAATAACACTACTTCAGATTCTGATAATTTGATCTCTCCTAAGAGAATCAAAACTGTTAATATTCGTGAAGAAGCCTTCAGAAGACTTGAAGAACAAAATATCGCCTACATTCGTAAGAATGGTGCTTTTATTCCTACTTCTCTCAATGAATTCTGTAATTTGGATCTTGGTAACCAAGTATCCATTCTTCGTGAATTGAACAATATCCTATCTGATTTACATAATGAAGGATTTGATATCAGAGAATTACGTGCTCAAGTCTTTATTAGACTTATTCAATTACGAAACGCTCTCGGTTCTGATTACCCCGAACCTTCTGATAACTAATCCTTTCAACTCTTTTTTTTTATTAAAAAAGAATGTAACCCTTCGGGGTTTTTATAATTTCTTTATTTCTACTTAAATATTTATATTAGTTATATATATAAATATGTTATCTAATATTGCTAAACTTGATCTAATTGGTATTAGTATTATTATTTTATTAATTATTATTGTTATTCTTGATAAACGTGATAAGGTTTTTGAAAATTTTAAAACTAATAACCAAGTTACTACTAAACAAACCGCTAATAATCGTTATCAAGTTGAACCTTTCTATTTAAATGGTAACTCTAGAAATAATTATTCTGATTTTACTACTATCGGTTCTATACCTCCTGACCCTATGGTTTATCAATGTAATCAATCTACTAACTGCTCTACTGCCGAATTTAACGATATCAGTGATAAAAATCAATCTGTATGTAAAAATTGCTCTACCGGTTTCCCTTGGAGTGTTCTTAATGCTAGATCTTCTGGTAGAGGACGTGTCCCTACTTATATTCTTTAAATTTCTTTCCATATCATTATTTTATATTTATATATATTTATCTAAATATATATAACCTTCTTTTTTTATAATTATTTAACATAATAAATCTATATTACACATAACTCTTTCATAATTCTCTTCTATATCTTTTGGAGTATATTTTAAATTTAATATATTTTTTGAATATTCTCCATAATTTTGCATTATATATATATCCTTCTCTGTTGCATTTACATAATTCTCATATATATCCTTCAAAAATTTACATATCTTCTCTACCTTCGTTATTCCACTATATGATACTATTGTTAAATCCATTTTTACTAATAATAACTGATATAAATCCCTATCATTCGTTACTATATATATTGTCTCTTTTTTATACTTATCTACCATTAATTTTATTATATCATCTGCCTCCGCATTATTTACCGATACTGTTATTATTTTATACTCTTTATAACATATCGGAAATAATACACTATATGTATAATAAAATAATTTCCATTTATTATCATCATATGTTTCATTTACTGTTATCTTGTATTCATTATCTTTCTCCTTTCTCCATATTGTCCCTCTTGGACAATCCTTTACAAAAAAAGCCCTATTCTTATTCGACTTTAATATATCATATTTTAATAATAATTTTTTTATCGTTGAATAAAATAAATTTGTATATAATCTTTTAAAATTTGTATTATTTAAATCTATATTATATTTCTTCTCTATTCTATAAATTGTATTAAATATTAGATAACCACTATCAAACAAAATTATCTTCATTATTTTTGTTATTCTTTAATATTAATCTTGTTTATTTTTCATTTTTCAATTTTTTTTATTTTTTTTATTTTTTTTTAACCTATATACTATTTTTTATAAATTCTTATCTTCTCTATTATTATAAAGATTATAAAATTTTTAGTTTTTAAATACATATGAATTCTAATAAAAACAATAACACTAACAATAATAATTCTAATAAAAACAATAATTCTACTAAAACTAATAATTCTACTAAAACTAATAATTCTAATAAAACTAATAATTCTAATAAAACTAATAATTCTAATAAAACTAATAATTCTAATAAAACTAATAATTCTAATAAAACTAATAATGTAATGAATGCTAATTCTTTAAAACTATATATAGATGAACATATTGATAACATCGGTATTAAAGATTTAACTGGTTCTTTAATCAATCCTCTAAATGGTAAAGAATATACACCTGAATATATTACATATGTCCCTAAATGGTCTAATTATCCTGTTTATGCTGAAACTGATAAAATTATTAATCTTATTAGAGATAATCAAGTTCTTCTTTTAGTTTCTGGAACTGGTAGTGGTAAATCTGTTCTCGTTCCTAAATATGCATTACATGCTACTAATTATCAAGGTAAAGTTGTTATTACTAACCCTAAAACTAAATCTACCAGACTTAATGCTCAATTCGCTGCTAAATTACTTGATGTTAATTTAGGTAAAGAAGTCGGTTATCAATATAGAGGGGCTTCTTTACAAAATGGATCACCCTCTAAAAGTAATAAAACTAAACTTCTTTTTTCCACTGATGGTAGTGTTGTTGCTCAAATGTTAAAAGATCCTTACCTTAAAGAATTCAGTGTTGTTATTGTTGATGAAGCTCATGAACGTGTTGCTAATATCGATATTATTCTTTTATTAATGAAACGTGCCCTTAAACTCAATCCTAATCTTAAACTTGTTATTATGAGTGCCACTATTGATGAACAAGTTTTTATTAACTACTTCTCTAATGATTTTAAATTCGCTAGAATTGAAGTTAGTTCTAAACCTAACTTCCCTGTCAATATTAATTATATTTCTAAACCTACTATCGATTATCTCACTACTGGTATTGATCTTTATATTAAAGATATTATTAAAGGTCCTGAACCTGGTGATTCTCTTTTCTTTGTTAATAGCACTTCCGAAGGAACCGAAGGTTGCCAAAAACTTAATTCTTCTCTTTCTATTATTAAAAATAATAAAACTTTACCTAAACCTTATTGCTTCGAAATCGGTGCTAAAATCGTGGGTGAAAAAGAAAGATACCTTGAAACTAATGAATATAAAAAATTAGGTGATTATGATATGAAAATTATTTTCGCTACCAATCAAGTTGAATCTTCTGTTACTATTGATACTCTCCTTTATGTATTAGATAATGGTTTCTCTTTTGTTGATAGTTATGATCCACTTAAAATGCAACGTAAATTACTTAAACAAAGAATCTCTAAAGATAGTGCTAAACAAAGAACCGGTAGAGCCGGAAGAACTAGACCAGGATTCTGTTATCGTTTATATACTGAACAAGAATTTAATGATTTTCCTGATCATAATGTCGTTGATATTAAAAAAAATGATGTTACTAATCTTATTCTTAACTTCCTTAGTATGAATGATGTTAATAATATTAAAAATCTTAAAAATGTTCTCTCTGAACTTATTGAACCACCTGATACTCAATTCGTTAATTCTGGTTTAAATACTTTACATGCTATCGGTTGCATTAGTGGTATTAATGATGACGATACTATTACTAATCTCGGTCTTAAAATTCTACAATTCAGAAAAACCGCTAATGTCCAATTATCTATCTCTATGCTTAAATCTTTCTTATATAAATGTGATTACCAAATGGCTGATCTTGCCGCTGTCCTTACTATTGCTGATGGACAATTAACTAATATTTTACCCGAATTTAGAACCAATGAAAAAAATTTTAATACTAGAACAAAACTTAAAAATGAATTTAATAATATTCGTAAAAAATTTATACATTCATATGGAGACCATCTTACTCTTTATAAAACTCTTATACTTTATAAAAAATATGCTGAATCTCATACAAATGAAGAAAATAAAAAATGGTGTAAAGATAATTTTATTAATTATAAAAATATTGACTTTGCTAAAAAATTATCTAAAGATATACATCAAGAAGCTAGAAAAATTTATTTTGAAAGAAATGTTAATTATCAAAGAGTCTTTGATAGACCACTTGATTCTTCTCCTGAAACTGAATCTATTAATGCTGATGATCCTAAATTTACTAATAAAAATATTAAACTAGCTAAAGGTGGATCTATCTTTAATAACCAAAATGTTCATATTCATTCTAAACTTGATGATAATCTTATGCAATGTATTTTTGACGGTTTCTATATATTCCTTGCCCGCAAACTCAATAATTATAAATTCCTTACTACTTTCCCTCATACTCTTACTATTGCTGAACCTGATCGTTCTAGCACTTTTAATTCTACTAGCAAAACTATTATTTATTATGAACTTGCTGATATCTTCGGAAGAGAAAAATTTAATATTGTTTCTAAAGTCCCTCAATCTGTTCTTAAAGTTAAATATAATGATGTTATTAATAATACTCTTTCTCTTATGGATAAAAAATCTGATGCTTTTATTAAATTCTCTTACGGTAAAAATAAACGTAATTTCAAAAAACAAAATAGATCTAAATCTAGATCTAAATCTAAATCTAGACTAAAATTTAGAAGATAATTTTATTTATTAATTTATTTATTTACTTATTTACGCATTTACTTATTTACGTATTTACTTATTTCGTTATTTATATATATATAAAAACTTCTTATTATTATATTTATTAAATATAATAATATGCTTAATTTATCTAAATTACCTATTTTTATTGTCCCTAAAACTAATAATAAAAAAATTTATAAAGAACTTAAATACTCTAAATTAAACAATGTTTATACTCAACCTATGATTCATGATAAAGAATTATCTGTTTCTATTATTAAAACTCATCTTACCATTATTAGAGATGCTATCTTTAAAAAACTTAATCATATCATTATTTTTGAAGATAATGTTAAATTCTCTAAAAATTTTAAAAAATTAATTTCTAACCCTCCTGATAATGTGTTATTTAAAAATGAATCTCATGAATGGGGTATTTTACATTTAGGTGCTGTTGTTCATTATCGTAATGGTGCTCAATTTTATAAAAATTTAACTTCTAATATTAATAATTATTGGTTCCCTATTCGAACTAATAGTTCTTTCGCTTATATTATTAATCTTAATAATAAATTACTCGTTAATCTACTTTTACAAACCTTTGATCTTTTTTTAAATAATAATCTTGATAATATTCTTAATTCTAATGATAATAATAATTCTCTCTTTAATAACGACTATTTACGAAAATTTGAAAATTTCTGGTTAAATCTATCTTATAAAACTCTTACTTATGTTTATTTACCTATGATCTGTAGTTTTTATAAAGATGATAATCTATGTGAAATATCTATTCATGGTCTTAGAAAACCTGAATATGAAATTATTGATTATAAATATGTTCTTAAATTAAGTGATGTTATTAAAGATGACTTACCTACTGTATCTATCTCCACTATTACTAGAAATAGACGCTATATTTTCTCTAATGCTATTAGAAATTTTATGCTTACTAAATTTAATCGTAATAAATTACAATGGGTTATTATTGATAATTCTACTGATGACTCTATTAAAAATATTCTACCACCTCTTATTGAAAATAATATTAAATATGTTTGGATTGGGAATGAACATAAAACTGTCGGATATATGAGAAATAAAGCTGTTGAAATGGCTGATAATCAAGTTATTGTTAATATGGATGATGATGATTATTATCCTCCTACTAGTGTTTATTGTAGAGTTGCTGTTCTACATAAATATAAAAATAAAAATGTTTTCTGTGTCGGTTCTTCTGAAGTAGGTATTTATGACTTAACTAATAATACTAGTAATATCGTATCTGATGGTATTTATGCTCTTTCTGAAGCTAGTCTTGCCTTTTATAAAACTTTCTGGGAAAATCAAAAATTTAATGATTTATCTACCAATGGTGAATATAGAGAATTTATTCATGATAGACATCAATTTATTATGGATATTCCTTATAGTTTTATTATTATTGCTATGAAACATGGTAATAATACTATTAACAAATTATCTGTTCAAGGTGTTAAAGATTCTATTAATGATAATGATTTTAATTTTATGGAACACTTAGACGATGATTCTCAAATCTTTTATAAAGAATTACAAAAATTTATTTCTTATAATCAACCTGATATTATTCATTCTAATAATTAATTTTCACATTACTTATTGATTCAAATCTACTGGTCTTGGAATTATAAATGAATATGGATAAAAAATACTTAAATACATAAGTATTAATGCTACCCAAGATAATCCTACATTACATAATATTTGTGTAAATATTATTATTACTATTGCATAAACTACATTATTTATAGCTTTTAACCAATTTAATGGATGTCCTTTTATTAAATCTCTATATAATGCTAATAATAAACTTATTATTAATATTATTATGTAATACCATGTATAACTACACAATTTAAATTTCATTTATATTATATATTATTAAATTTTTCTGATTACTTTGCATATATATTTTATAGAATAATTATATTTTTTTGTAAATATTCTAAAATAACTATTATACATAAATATAAATATATTGAATAAAAAATGACTGAATTATATCTCATATATTAAATTATACTAAATAATAATAAAATATCTTTAATATTATTTTTTATAGATTAATTTTAATATATTAATTTAAGCAAACATTAAATCATTATTTGAATAATTCTCTGGTTTCTTTGTCATTTTTGCTACTGCATCTAATACAGTATTCACATCACTCTCTAATCCTGTTCTTGAACCTATATATGATACTGCTTTAGCTCCTGCTGATAAGTAACCTGACAATAAACCCATATAAAAAGCTCCTACTAAAAATTGTAAAACTATTAATGTCCATGCTAACCAACCTAAACCAATATTACATAATAATTGAACTACTGCTACTTTTACTATTAACATTAATATTTCTTCTACTACTTGCATTGTTTTAGATTTATTAGTAGTATTTACATATACTGCTGAATTCATATAAACTATCTGAATTACTAAAACTATGATTCCTAAAACTAAAACAAATAATGCCGGACCACACAATCTTGATCCCGAATCACTCTTATTTTTCATCATTTTCTTCATTTTATATATATTATTATATATTATTTTTTTTTATTATTAATATAATTTATCTTTATTATATTAATTTTATTTTTTTATTATTTATAATTTTATTATTTTATAATTTTATTTTTTTATTGTTATTTAATTAATCTCTCATTCTCATTTCTAATACTATATAATATAATATTACTAGTATTTGAATTATTATTAATGTCCATGCTAACCATTCTAAATTAAATTTACATAACAACTGAACTATTGCTACCTTCATCACTAATAATACAACACTTTCTAATGTATTTACTATTTTCTCTTTTCTTGTTTCATTATATCTCCTTATTCTAAACATCTCTATTGCTATTACTATGATTCCTAATATCAATATAAATAATGCTGGCGAACATAATTTTATTTCCATTTTTTTTTATTATATTTGTATTAAATATTTTTTTTTATTTATTAATCTTAAATATAAATAATATAAATCTTTATTTTATAATGAATATATATTTTAAAAATAAATCCTTATTTAATAAAATCTCTGTTTTATTTTTATTTTTTATTAAATTATTTAAATTTTCTATTTCATCTGTCCCTATTATTTTTACACCTCAATTATGCTCTAATAATTATTGTAAATTTACTGAAAATATCTCTTATAATAATCATTTTTCTATTTTTATTATTATTTTTAATCTATTTATATTCTCTTTTATTACTATCTTAATTCTTTTTAATTATAAACGAGAATTATGGTTTTTAAATAATCCTAAACAACTCATTTTAAATAAATTAGATGCTAATAAATATATTCATAAAACTAATTCTATTAATTCTATTTATTTTAAAGCTCATCTTATTTTCTTTTTTATGCATTATATTAACATTATTCTATCTAGTATTTTTATTATTTATTATCACTATTTAGATTATAAAACTATTATTTCTATTATTATTTCTATCACTATTAATTTTAATTATATTAATTATATTTTAATTAATTCCTATAAATCTTATTTTAATAAAATACCCTTATCCTTTTTTTATAATATATCTCCCTCTTTTGATTATATTAATTCTAATAGATATCTAATTAAACCTAATTCATATAAAGAAAATTTTAATAATAATATTATTTCTATTTTTCCTCTTAATTATTTTAATAATACAATTAATAATAATAATCATCTCTTAACAAATAATAATGATAATAAAAATTTAAATAGTAATATAAAAACAACCGATAATACTAATCAATTTAATTCCATCGGATTAAATTGTATTATTGATGTTCCAACTATTACAAGCATTTCTAATACATTTGATATTAATTCTAATAATATTGATAATAATTTTAATACATTTAATAGTAATTTTAATAATTCTAATAATAATAATAATGATATCTTTTTTGATAAACATTTTCATTTCCTTTTTGATATCATTTCTTCTGATAAAGATATTTATTATAAAATTAAAACTAAATATTTTAATGATAAAAATTTCTCTTTAGAAGATTTTAAACATTTATTTAAAAACTTTTTTTATAAATATACCTATGATGATATATATAATAGTAATTTAGATCTTTCTTAATTTTTATAACAACTCCCTATTATTTTTTTATATAATTTTTCTGCACTTTTTACTCTTATTTCTTCATTCATTATATATTCATATACTTTATCACTTATATAACTCTTCTTACATATTGCTGGCGTATGATTTAATGATTTTGCTGTTTTTATTAATGCTTCTTTCATCTGTTTTTTCCTATCTTTTTCTGTTTCAAAACTTATATTATTCATATTCTCTATAAATTTCATATTTGCATTATACGTTCTAAAATATTTCGTTGTAAAATCTCCAAATTTTAATAAATATTTATTTACATCATCCGCCCTTATTTTACTTTTACCTCTCTCTGTCCTATATGAAAATACATATTTTTGACTATTATCATGTTTTGATAATTTTTTTAATATTTTTTTTGTATTATCATCTACTATACATTCATTATAAACTCCTTTTTTACCTATAAAACTTATTTTATTACCTCTTATATTTGAATTCTTTAATGTCGTTAATCCTGTTGAATTATACAATTTCTCATATTTATCATTCCCTATTCTTAATCCACATTTTAAACTTATTGTTAAAATTGTTGCTATCATCTGTGTTTTAATATCTTTTGATTTTATATCTTTCTTTAATTCTTTCTTTATTTCATCTATTTTATTTATAAATTTTATTAATTCACAATATTTTATCCTCTTTTGTTTTTTAACATAATCTGGATGATATATATATTGTAATCTTCCTTTCTTATCTTCGCATTTTGCTAATATCTTTTTAGATTTTGGATATTCTTTTATTAATTTATAACCTGGTGGTATATACATTTTATATTATATATTCTTATTTTATTTAATTTGTTATATTTGTATTACTCCACCAAAAACCATTATATGTTTGTGATCTATTATTATGATCTCGTAAAAACAATGGCATCTCTTTTATTCTATTTCTTAAATTATTCATCGCATTCATATTCATTCTATTACTTTGTATTCCATTCATCGTATTCATATTATTCATCGTATTCATTATATTCATATTATTCATTGTATTCATATTATTCATTGTATTCATATTATTCATTGTATTCATTGTATTCATATTATTCATTGTATTCATTGTATTCATATTATTCATTATATTCATATTATTTATTCTATTGTTTTGCATATTATCTATATTATTTACTGAATTTAATTCATCAGATTCATTTCCATTTGATTGCTTTGTATGTAATTTATTTTTACCATATAAATCATCTATATTAATACCTTTTCCGAATAAATTTATTTTATCATTTACTATTAAATTATTCTCTAATATTTTACTTATTATTATTGCTTTTAATTCATCTTTTCTATTATTTAATAAATTATTTTGTATATTTATTATTGAATTTATTTGATTACTTTGTATAGGATTGCTTTCTATAGGATTGCTTTTTATAGGATTACTTTGTATAGGATTACTTTGTATAGGATTACTTTGTATATTATTTAATATTTCAGATTTATTTACATTATTATTTATAGTTTCATTTATTACATTACTTTTCTTTCCAATCATTCCTTGTTCTTTCATTGTTTCATCTGATTCCTCTAATTGCTTTACATATCCATCTATTTTCATAATAATATTATCATTTATTATTTCAGATTGCTTTGTATTTATATCTTGATTTATATCATTTAATTTACTTAATTCTGATATTATTAATAATATATCTTGAAATGTATTATAAACATTCAATTGCTTTATATTGCTTTGCATATCATATACGTTTGAATTATTTATTAAATCTTTATTTATTTCATATATTGAATGGTTTATTATGATTGGTATTTTATAACCTAAACATATATATAATATTTCTGGTATATTCTTTTCATAATAATTTTCACCTCTTTTATTAGGTATTATTATTACTGATCTTATTTTTTTTAAATATTCTAATAATTCTTTTATTGAACTATTTGTTATTATTTTTATATTAGTATCTAATTCTTTATAATGTATATTAATATCTGTTACTATTGTTATTTTTATTTTTAATAATTTTGATATTAAATGAACCATATCATAATTTATTTTATTACTATTTTCAAATATCAAATATTCTTCTTCATATTCCTTATCATTAGATGGATTTGCATAAAAACTATTTATATTAAAATCCGGTTTTATATATAAATTTTTTGAATTATTTTGTTGTATTAAACTTATATTTAAAAAATTATTCATAATTATTTCTTCATCATATATGATTCCAAATTTTAATTTATTGTCTATTTTTGTTTTATGATATTTATATTTTGTATCATAATATTTTATATCACTATTTTTTAAAAATATTATTGAATCATATTTTTCATATTCATTAAATTCATCTATATTTATTATATTTATATCTACATATTTATTCATATATTCTTGTCTTATATATAACAAAGTTTCTAACATTTTTGTTTTCATTATGTTTTGAATATTTACTAATATTGTTATTTCTGATTTATACTTTAATTTATCTAATATTATTAATAATATACTATAATTATTCTCTTCTATTTGTATTATTAATGTTTTATCAAATTTATTTATTATATCCATTATAAATTTATATTCAAATATTTAATTTTTTTTTAAACCTAGTTTTATTTTTATAAATAAAAGCTATGTATTTATAAATATTTTATAATTATTATATTTATATTATGTTTTCTATTTTTATTATTTTAAATTATAAAATTTTAGAAAAAAACTCTATTCAATATATTGATAATATTATTAATTCTATTTTAATTCAAACTTTTAAAAAATGGGAATTATTTATTTCTACTGATTCTGATGAAATTTTTAATTATATTAATCAAAATTTTAACCAAAATAATATTAAATTATTTATGAATCTTAATGATTTTAATTTATTTAAAGATTTATGTAATTTTAATTTTATATCTTTATACGATCCTAATTTTATTTGGAATTCTGATAAACTTAATTTTGAATCAAAATTTATTATTAATTACGATCTTATTATTCACAATAAATTTTTAAAAAATAATATTATTTCTTTTGATAATGATTTTATTAATATTACTGATTTTAAATTTGATATAATTAATTTCTTTAATACTAATTCTATTACTTTTAATAAATCTTTACCTTACTCTTTTAATTCTAATAATAATTTACAATTTATTTTACAATCTAAATTATATGGTTTTAAAATTTGTTTTATTAATAAAAAATTATTTATTAGTAATTCTAATTTTATAGATTCCTTTGATTATCAAAATAATTTATTTACTAATGTATTAACTATTAATAAATATAAATTATTTGATAACAATATTTCTACTGTTAATATTTTTGGTGGTCTTGGTAATCAATTATTTCAAATATTTACTTGTATTGCTTATTCTATTAAACATAATACTAATTTCTTTTTACCTATTAAATATAATCAACCTAATTCTGGTAATTTTAAAAGAAATTTTTATTGGAATTCATTATTTTATAATCTATCTCATCGTTTTATTATTAATAACTTTAATAAAAGATTTTATAATATTTTTATCGAACGATCTTTTAATTTTAATACCATTCCTTTCTCTAATAAAATTTATTTAGATGGTTACTTCCAAAGTTTTAAATATTTTATTAATGAATTACCTTTAATCAGAAAATTACTTAATTTCGATCTATTATTATCTTTAAATAAAATTAAATATAAACATCTTTTTAATGATGAATTTATTACTATATCTATTCATTTTAGAAGAGGTGATTATCTAAATTTAACTAATCAATATGTTATCTTAGATAATAAATATTATATTAATGCAATAAATTATATTTTTAAACTACATAATGATAAAAAATTTAATATTTTATATTTCTGTGAATCTACTGATAATCAACAAATCCTTATTGATATATCTTATATTAATTTTAAACTTCTTGAAAATGATATTTATAAAGAAAATAATATTTCTTTTAATTTTATCAAAGTTGATGACAATATTAATGATCTTGAACAATTTTTAATTATGACTTCTTGTAATCATAATATTATTGCTAATAGCACTTTTAGTTGGTGGGCTGCTTTTCTTAATAATTATTCTGATAAAATTATTTTATGTCCTTGTAAATATTTTATTAATAAAAATGACTTTAATATTTATGATTTTTATCCTGATAAATGGATTAAAATTGCAAATTAATTTAATATTTCCTCTTATATATTTCTTTCATTTTATTACCATTTGTTGATATCTTTTTTATATTATTTATTTCTCCAAAACTCTTTGGTCTCCATAAACTTATATTATAATCATATATTATTCTCATTATTTTATCCATATCATTTGATATTGTGCTCTTATATAAACGAAATATAAATAATGGATAACTATAACATTTTCCAAATAAATATATAAAATTATCTGCTGCTATACTATCATAACCATTTATATTTATTTTATTTAATTCTTTATTAAATAATTTATTTAATATTTTTTCTGCAAATACTCTTTTTACTAAATAACATAATGTTGATCTTGTATATCCTTTATATAATTGTTTATTATGATCTGTTGTATTTCTTGATAATTGAACTATCTCATAATCTTTTGGTAAATTATTTTCAAAATCTATCCAACTAAAATTCCAATATTCTACTGTATCAAAACTTAAATCATCTTCTGCTATTATACATCTTTCTTCACCTGATATATAAAATTCTAATAATGCAAATATATGCGATAATGTGCATCCATATTCTGAATCTGTTCCTACATTTTTATTATATTCTAATAATATTCTTAAATGCTCTCCTTTCTTTCCATTCACTGCTTTTATCCTTTTATTGTCTATTTTATATGTATTTAATAATGTTGATAAATATATATTTCTATCAATACTTTCATCTAAATTTATCCAATATATTTTCGGTATATTTAATAAATTATTCTTTATTTTTATTATTCTATTTTCTATAGTATTCATCTTTTTATTCTAGTTTTTATATTTTTATTTATATTTAATTTATTACTTTTTTTACTTATTTATAACTATATTTATAACTATATTTATAACTATATTTATAATTAAATATATATTATTTTTTTTATTTTGCATATTATATTTAAGATGGGATTTATTGAAGATTTTTATATTGGAGGTATTGCTGGTATTGTTTCTAAAACTACATTAGCACCTATTGAACGTATTAGAATGATGAGAATTAATTATCCTCAAATGAATTTTTCTCAACTTTCTAAACATATTTATTTTAATGATAATATCTTATCTTTTTTTAAAGGTAATTTACTTAATTGTATTAGATTCGTTCCTCAAAACGCTCTCCAAATGTCTATTTTTCAATTCTCTAATAATTTTACTGATAAAAAACATATCTTTTTATCTGGTTGTTTTGCTGGTGTTTGTAGTTATGGCTTTGTTTATCCTTTAGAAACTATTCGAACTAAATATAGTATAGGTTTAAATAATAATTATTCTTCTACTAAACAATTATGTCAATATATTTTTAAAAATGATGGTATCTATGGATTTTATAAAGGTATTGGTATATCTTTAATTGGTATTATTAATTTTCAAGGAACTATTTTTTATCTCTATTATTCTCTTAAAAATAAATATAATCCTAATAATAATAAATTTATTAATATACCTATCTCTTCTTTTGCTACTATTTGTGGTATTTTAACTTCTTACCCTTCTGAAGTTATTAAAAGAAAATATCATGTTAGTGGAGAAATCGGTAATAAAATTTATACATCTTATATTGATCTTATTAAAACTAATATGAAAGTGGATGGTTTTAAATTCTTTTATAGAGGATGTCTTCCTTATATCTTAAAAGCTGTTCCTAGTAATATTATTAATTTTTTTATTTTTGAATTACTTTTAGAAATTTCCAATAAATAAATAATAATTTTTTTTATTATTTATTTTAATTTTTTATTTATAAAAACTTTGACATTATAACTGAACCTAATATTAATATTGTTCCTAATATTTTGGTTTTTGATATTTCTTCACCTGTAAATATTGATCCATATAAATAACTAAATAATACTCCTGACAATGATAATATTGAAAACCAAAACACAGATAATAATGGTGCTGAATAATATCTTAAATAATAACCTACCGAACCTATTAATAAATTTGATAATATTATTATTATTATATTTCTACTTGTTAATTTAAAATCAATACCTTTATTCATTAACATTATTATCGATAATAATGCTGGTAACATATACATTATATTTAATACTGACCACGAATTCATTCTAAAACTTTTTACTATTAAATACATTAATGATTCTGTTAATGCTGCTATTAATATTGATATATAACCTAATTTATTTTTATCTTTCACTAATCCACTTATCCATTCTGGAACTTTATATTTATAACTATCATCTGTTTTATTATCTTTTACATACATATACATCATATAAACTCCTAATGTGCTTAATACTATTGATATTATATCTATTACACTAAATTTCTCTCCTAATACTAAATATGCTATTATAATATTCATACATGGATATGTATAAAATATTGTCATTGCTATTCCTGGTTGTAATATTGAAAATGCTATATATGATGTATAAATATGAACTATGTTTATCAATGATAATATCAAAAATGATGTATTATATAGATTCCTTTTCATATCTATATCTCTTTTTGGTTTAAATAAATAGGATATTACATAATATATTATACTTCTTATCCAAAATTGAACATTTAAATCTGATCCTATCTTCTTTATTAATATTGGATATAAACTTAATAAACCCTCTCCACTTACTAATGCTATATATGGGTTACTTATTATTTTCTCCATCCTATATATATAATTCTTATCTATTTTTTTTATTTTTTTACTTTATTTTTATATAAAAAAATTGATATTTTTTTTATTAATATTATTATTTAATAAATACAACTCAAAAGTTTATATAAACTTGATAACTGTTATCAATATGTCCGATAAGACCAAGAATACTTCGAATTCAGTTGATAAGTCTTTTTCTGATGTGGTTAAAACTAAAAAAGTTGAGAACACTAATGTTGAAGTCTCTATCACTAAATCTGTTGATAAATCTGGTATTCATATCGATACTGAACTTATGCGAAAAAATGATAAGAATGAAGATGAACAAAAAGCTTTTCAATCTATGATGGGCAAAATTCATGATTCTATGGATAAAAAAATTAAGGAAGCTAATACTGATAATCATTCTATGATTGATATTGATCTTATTGTTAATAAAATTACCAATAGTATTGATAAAAAATTAGATGAAATTGTTGATCAAAAATTTAAAACATATTTGAACCAACATTTTATCAAAAAATCAGATACTGATATCGTTTTAGATTCTATTCCAAAGATTGAAAGTTCAGATGATTCTGATTCTAAATCTGATGTTATTGTGGAAGAAAAAACTGATTCTGAGACCAATGTTGATGAATGGAAATATAATGAAGATTATCATCAAACTATTCAAGAAGAAGAAGAAAAGAAAGAACCAGAATTTAAAGAAGTTAAGGAAATTAAGAATACTCCTCCCATTCATAATAGCAAATCTGATTTATGTGATTTTAAACATTCTGCACTTTACTTTATCAGTTATATTAATACATATAATGAAAATGGTAAGGATAGAATTAAAAATACTCACATTTCTAAAAGCTTTATTTATGATGATTATTGTAATATTCCTAATGGATTTATTAATGGCGATAAGTCATCTATTATTGATGAAACTTATTTTGAAACCTTTAGTAAAGTTGAATCTAAGAAACATAAAATCTTTTATGAAACTGGATACTGCTTATCTAATATTAAAGATATCGGTGCTTTGAATTACTATTTTGATAGTAAAGTTAAGGCTACCTTTATCGTTATTACTATTCAAAACTGGGACTTTAGGTTTAAATTATCTGATAATGAAAAAATTAATAAGACTGATACCAGAATTGATGTTGATTTTATTAATAAAAATATCGATAATATTTTCCTTTGTGTCAATTATTTCCCTCTTAAACCTAGAGATATTGTTGATGCTCCTAATTTTGGACATGGTAAAGTTTCTTTCATTGATCCTATTAGGATTAAAAGAATTTTCCCTAATGGTATTCTACCATATATTTGTTCTAAAACTGATAAGAATAAGAGAATGAAACAACTTTTGCTTTATTCTATTATTTCAATGATTCTTAAGAAATCTTTCGTTCAACCTTCTATTAAGAAAAACGAAGACTTTCCTGTATTCAGACCTGATCTGTTTATTATGTTAAAAAACATTTCATCTTATCTTAGAAGTTTAGTTAAAAATGTCGTAAAAATTGATTGTAAGAACTTTGCTTCTTCTATCAAAAAAGAAGACTTTTCTTTATTCTTTGATGATGAACTTTTCCTCAGCACTGAATTTGAAAAAGATACCATTGATAATGTTCGCATCGTTTGGACTCAAGAATATTATCCTATTTGGATTAATTTTCTATATAAGGCTTACGATAAAGCTCATGATATTTACCATGGATTGCTTTGCTAATCATTTATGGTTTTTTATTGATTGCTTTTCATATGATTCTTTAGAATACATATGTTAGTGATTTTTTTTTTAAGTTAAGATTACTATCAATAACATTTATAAATTTTTTAATTCTATATAAAAACTACATAACACTTACGAATTTTATTATTCTATATTAAAAACTAGATAACGCTTACGAATTTATAATTCTATATAAAAACTAGATAACGCTTACGAATTTTATTTTTTTTATTGTATTTATAAAAAAAATGATACTGAAAATATATCAATAAATTATTATATTAATATGCTAAACTAAAAAATTACGATAAAGTCATTGAAATGGTTTTAACTACTGAAATTGATTACATTCGTCACTTGAGAATCTGGATGAGTGATGGAGATAATGCATTGAAATCCTATCTTAAAGAAACTGGATATGGACATTCATTTAAGAAAGTCATCTGCTCTTTCAGATGGTCTGATTTACTTGATGAAACTCCTGTTGAACCTTCTCCTCCTCCTTGCAAGACAAAGAAAGAGATACAAGTGGATCGTATTAGACGATCTATTTCTTATTGTGTCAAACATTGTGATGATATCAAACAATTTAAATCTGAGATTGAGTCACTTTATGACGAAAAGAAAAGCGTTAATCCTGATCTTACTGGAAAGACAACCATTTACCCCAATGGTGATACGATATTTGAGAAAGCTGAAGATGTCTCTAATGCACTTTTGCAATTTGAAGAAGATATCAATAAAACTTCAGATTATGTTCTCAGTAACAAAATTATAGAAATCAATCAAGAAATAAATGAACTTATTGATTCTGTTTCTGAAATCAAAACTGAAATGAATCGTGTCATTGATGCTCTCAAGAGTATTGAAACACCTATTCCTCAAATGATTCAAGAACCCCTTTCTTCTATTCAAGAAGAAGAATCTGTCAGTGAAAATGTTTTTTCGGTTGATGAAAAAATTGATGAACTTCAAGTTACAGTTGATTCTGAGACTGTAAGCAATGTATCGAAGGGTGGAGAATTTTTTTTTTCACCTATCGAACCTATCAACAAGAAATTAAATATTTCTATTTTTCCTGTTTGGGTTCAAAGTTGGTCTGATGAAAACGAAATTGCAAGATATAAGATTGAATTCTGTTCTGGTGAAGGAAAAACACACATTCATTATATTCCTAATAAGCCTGAAATTATTGAAATGATTAAATCACTTACTTCTGGAAATGATTTCACTTATTTCCAAGGTATTCCTGTTGATGATTACACATTATCTAATGGTAATATCATTTTTTCAATCGATGGCAAGGAGCATACTTTTAAATGTAATCCGAAACCAACAGAAAATTCAAAGCTTTTTCTTAAAGTTGGTTATACCACTCAAAAATTAGGGGTTACAAAAGCACCTGTTTTTGCTAATTTCCCTCTTCTTTGTCAAACTTATGGAAATATCCAGAAATCTTCCACTGAATCCATTGAAAATCTTATTAGATTTATCAATACAAATGGTTCTAGTAGGTTAGATTTTAAGATTCATTACTCTCCAATCTTTTACGATCAAATGTCAAAGATTGCTCGTTCCACGAATATCAATGATTTTATTCATTCTGATATGATGGAAGCACCCGAGTGTGTTTCTAACCCTACTTCTACTAAAGAAACTATCATTAGTTTCTTCAGGACAGTCAAAGGACTATAATTTTCTTTTGTTGATTACTCTACCTAAAAATATTTTTATTCCCTTGGTAGTTTTAATATGAGGTTATTATAATTCTTTTTTTATTTGCATATATTTTTACATATAAATATTTATATGTAAAATCTTAAAAAAAATTAAAATATTTTTATAAATTTCTTTTTTTTGATGGGTATATTATATGCATTATAGAATTCTGGTATATTACATACTACACCATTTATTCTAAATTCTGAAGGAGAATGAGGATCTGAGTATATTCTATCTAATATATATTCTTTTGTGCTTATTTGTTTCTCTGTATTTGCATATGATTTAAAAAAATCTTTTATACCTTTATTTTCTAATTTGTCATTTAATTTTATTTTTAGTCCTTCATATGCTACTATTACACCACCTAAATCTGCTATATTTTCACCTAATGTTAATTTTCCATTTATTTTTATTCCATTTAATTTATATTTATTATATTGTTTTTCTAATTCTTTTGTTTTCATTTTATATTTTTTTTTATCTTCTTCTGACCACCAATTATTTAAATTCCCTTTTTCATCATATCGCATTCCTGAATCATCATATCCATGTATTATTTCGTGTCCTATTACTGTTCCACAACCTCCATAATTTTCATAATCTGATCTTCCTTTTTTATAAAATGCACCATCTAATATTCCTGCTGGTAAGCATATTTCATTTGTATCTGGAGAATAATAAGCATTTATTGTTTGAGGAGACATATACCATAAATCCTTATTTACTAGTTTTCCTACTCTATTTATAACATATTTTTTAAATATATAATTATCTAAATTTATTATATTATTGATTAATTCATTCTTATTTGTTTCTATATCATAACTATTCCAACCATTCTTTTCTGGATAACCTACTTTCACTTTCATATTATCTAATTTACTTATTGCTCGTATTTTGGTTTTTTCACTCATCCAATCTAATTCTGTTATTCTTTTTCTTAAACCTTCTTTTACATTTTTTACCATTCCTTTCACATCTTCTTTTGTTTCTTTACTAAAATATTTCTTTATATATATTTTCCCTATTATATCTCCTAATATATTATTTGTAAATATTACTGCTTCTGTTTTTTTATCTAATATTTTATCAACACCTAATAAGATTTTTTTATAAAAATTATTATATATTTTTTTACTATCTATATCTAAATAATTTAAATAATTTGTTATTGTTTGATATTCTAACCATAATCTTATTTCATTATTTAATATTTTATTTATTCTACTCCTTTCTAGCATTTCATCTATTTCTTTCATATATTTTGGATTTGTTATGATTACTTTTTCTCCTAAATTTAGATTTTTTATTAATATATCTAATCTTTTACTGAAAAAATCTGAACTTATTCTTTTATTATATATCTTTTCTATATCTCTTGAATCAACTACATCTAATTTATTCTCTGCTATTTTTTTATCAAAATTATATATTTTATTTACATATTCATTTATGTATATTTCTTCTTCGTATTTATTTGAATATTGTATTGGTTTGTATATCATTTTAAATTTTTTTACTATTTTTTTTATCATTTTTTTATATTCTTCTCTTATTTTTTTAAATTTTTTATCTTTATAATAATCTTTATTTGGTAAATTTAATTCTGATTCTCCAATATATGTTATATAATATTTACTGTCTTTTACATCTGTTTCAGCACCTACTGTAAATAATGTAGGTATTTCATTTTTTAGCATGAATTCTATTATTTCATATATATTATTATTTTCATCTCTTATATAATTTATGATATCTTTTATTGGTTTTATTCCTAATTTATTTCTTAATTTCTGATTTTTATATGATTTATAAAAATCTAATATTTTTTTTTCATCTTTTTTTATTCTATGATTTTTTTTCATATTCTTTTTTTCTATTTCATCTATTATTTTTGAAACTCTTTTATTCATTTTAAATCTCATTATATCAAATGTTCCCCATCTTGAATATCCTTTTGGAATTTTATTTTTATATATCCATTTTGAATTTACATACATATAATAATTCTTTGATGGATTATATTTATTATTTATTTCATAAAATTCCTTTTCATGAGATTTCTTTTTTGTTATGATTTTTTTTTTCATTACAAATATATATATATATATTTCTTACACACTTTTATAAATATAAATATATATTTATATTTATTTTTATAGTATTACTTCGCATTATATTTTTTTAAATTGCTTTACACCCTTGAAGATCTAAATTAATTCTGATTCATATAATATTTTATATACTATTAGTTCATTTTTTCTACCTAATCTTTGTGCTCTTCCTATTATTTGTTGTTCCATTTCTTTATTCATTGCATGAAATAATATTATAATATCAGTATTTTCTAAATTTAATCCAGAACCACATGTTTTTGCATCTAATAATAATATATTTAGATCTCCATCTTTATAATCATTTAATGTATTTTTTATTTTATGGATTGATCCTATTACTTTATCATAACGATCTTCATTCTTTATAAATATTTTTTCTATTTTTGAAAACAAATTATCTGATGTATATTCTGTATAAAATAAGATTTTTTTACCTTTATTCTCTTCTATTATATTTCTTAAATGATCATATTTATCTTTTAATTCATCTAAAGAATTTTCTTTTATTTTTATTTTAACATTTGATAAGTCTTTTTTTATGACTGTTAAATCTTTAGGATTTATTTGTTTTGATCTACATAATGGGCATTCATTACATTTTTTATAATTTAGATAATTTAATATGCATTCTAAACAAAATATATTTTTACAGCAATTTGTTATAACTTTATTTTTAGGTTCTTCAATACATATTGGACATATATTGTTATTTTTTAATCTATCATAAATTAATTTTATTTTATTTTCTACAATTTCTAATTTCTTTATTAATTTTTCTCGTTTATAATTTTTCATTTGTTCTGAGTCATATTCCATCATTTCTAAAGTATTTAGTTTAATAACTATATTATTTTTCTTTTTATTTAAATCTTGACATATTATATTTATCATATTATTTTCATCTGTTACATTACAGTTGATTTTTTCTATTGCTAAATCTATATCATTTGCATTTAAACAATTTATTACTTCTTTACTTACTATATTTTGTAAAATATTTATGATATGAGTATTTTTTGATCTTAATATTTTTAATTTATAATCTGGTAATTTTATTGAATTATCTATATAATCATTATCATTCTTTAATAATAATGGATTCTTATATTTTTTTTGAACTGTATATAAACTTACAAATGTATTTTTTATAAATCCATTATTTTTTATCATATAATATTTTATTACATTTTGATATGTTGCTGTTATAAACCAATAAAAATTTGCATTTAATTCTTTACAATTTGGTATATTTAATGTATCTACTTCATCCATTATTATTCTTGAAAAATATATTTTTTTATTTTTTGATTCTTCATAATTTATTATAGATACAAATGAATTGTATCTTTTTCCACTTATTAAGATGATATCATAATTTTCAAAAAAATTTATATTTCCTTGATATTTATTTATATCTTTTTCTAATTTTATTGAATAGTATGTTAAATTTGTATATTTTTGAATATATTCTTCCCATTGATTTATTATTGTTGGTGGAACTACTATTAAATTTGTTTTTAGTTCTTCTTTTTTATTACTTATGACTCTTATATATGTTGGTAATCCTGATTGACCTGATGATGATATTATCATATCCCTTTTTTCTAGTTCTAATATTTTATTTTTTAATATTAATGATAGAACAACTAATGATTTTCCTGAACCTACTTTATCGCATATTAAACCTACATTTGTATTTATAAAACTTTTCTCATCATTTTTTAATAATATTTTTTTATAAAGTTCTAGTTGCATACATCTATATAATAATGTCTTTTGATGTGAAAATAAATTTATTTTTAATCCTTCTACTTCCTCCATTTTTTTGTATGTATCATCTAAATTTATAATTTTATATAATTCTTCATTATTATCATTTTGTATGCTTAAGTTATTCACTATTATATTTAATGAACTATAATCTAATGTAATAGGTTCCATTCTGATATATATATTTATAATCTTTTTTATAAATATATTTTTTCAATTTTTTCTGATTTTTTTCATTTTTTTTTGCTTTATATATCATTATTCTTGTAATTTTTTATTTTATTACTTTGCTTATACTATTGCTTTTCTTATACTATTACTTTGCTTATAGTATTGCTTTGCTTATACTATTGCTTTGCTTATAGTATTACTTCACTTATTATCTGATTCATTTACATATTCTTTATTTTTTTTTATATGAATATGACAGTAGTTATTACATTTCTTTTTATTATTGCATCTATTACCTGATTTTGTTAATGCTTCACATCTTATGGTATCTTCTTTTTCTTTTTTATGTTTTTTTTCATCTGATTGATTTTTTTTTTCATAATATTTTGCTATTAGATCTTCAACATCTTTATAAATGCTTAATTTATAATCATATTTTTCCCATATTTTTTCGATAGCATTAAAATGGAATCCTAGATATTTTATATCGTCTTTTAATTTTCCTAACCATCCTGTAATATATATGATATCTCCTTTTGTATGGACTTTAATCATTATAGACAATCTTTCATACTAATTTTTTATTTTTTTTTTTTCAATTTTTTTTCAATTTTTTTTTCTATAGTAAATATATTTTTTATAATTTTATTTATTTTTATATACAATTATGTGTATAAAAATATATTATTAAATTGTAAAAGTTATTTTTCGAATTTCGTTAAAATTAAGGACTTTAATATTATTTTTAATTTTATTAATGATTTGATTAAGATTATTATTGATAATATCTAATTTATATATAATTTTATTATTAATTTTTAGTTTGTTATTGTAAGGTATAAGAATTAATTTATATATTTCCATAATTTTATTATCATCTTCTTTTAGGTTTATATCATCAAATAGGTTAGATTTTATATCAAGATCTTTATAATATAAATATTCTTCAATATCATATTCTAATGGTTTTATATAGTCATTTAAAATATTATATAAATATTTATAATTTTCAGATATAAGTCTATATTCACATTTTAGATAAATATTGCTTATTAGATCTAATATTATACTAATTCCTTGTATGTTTTTATTAATATTTTCTTTTTTAATATCTGTAATGTTATTTATATTTATATCTAATTTAGATAATATATTATAAACTTCTATAGTGTATTCTTGATTCAATTGAAAATCTGATGTTCTTACAAAATCGATATTTTTTTTATAACAATTATTATTAATTATTTCAAATATAGCTTCTATTATTTCTTGATAATATATTACTCTTGATTCTACTTTTTTCCAACTTTTTAATAATAGATAGAGACCTACATCATCAATTAGTATTTTTATTTTTAGTTCCATATTATTTTGAATGCTTTGCATATACATTTCCACTAATTTATTTATAGGTATTAACATTTTTAAATTAAAGTCTTCATTTATTTCTACTTTCCAATATATACTTTTTACCATTTATAATTATTATTTTTAATATATTATTTTATTTTTAAGTAATAAACTTTTGAGTTTATAAATAAATAATTATTAATATATATAAAATATATAATGGTTCAGGATTTTCTTAATAGACCATATAATAGTAGATTACAAGATAAAAAAATTAATAGAGATGAATTATTTTTAACACATACAATGCCACAAATGTCATTTAATGGGGTTCCTAGATTAGGATCTAGACAAGATTTTGAAGAATTAAATAGAAGAATGAATGAAAATACAAATCCACCGCCTCAACGTTCTATACATGCTGATCAATATTATTTACCTATTAAAGATCATTTTTTTCATAGAATGAGTCAAGAAGAATATAATAAAATTATGAATGATGTTCCTGTTGATCAAACTTATAAACAGATTAATAAAGAAAGAAATACTGATCCATTTATTAAAAATTACACACCTTTACCTAATTATGATAATAAACCTATTAATACTAGACAATATAGACCTGATTTAAATAATCCTACTAGAGTTCCATTAGGTAAAAATTTAGGATTTAATTTTAATAATGATCTTAATGTTTTTATAGATCAAGTAAATGATGATGATCAGAAGAAACAAGGTAATTTTAATATGAATATATATAGGAATAATGAGCATGTTATGAATATAACGAATAATTGTCCAAAAGATAATGGTTTAACAAAAGATATTAATTATAAAAATAATAATATTAATTATTTTGCTACTTCATCATTTGAGACAATGAATACAGATAATTTTAGAGAATTTAGTAATTCTATATATAAAAATTTATAATTTTTAATTATTGATAATATATATATTTATATTATTAATATAATTTTTTATAATTAAATAAAATGATTATAGATATTTTTACAGATGGAAGTGCTATTAATAATAGTAGATTAAGTAAAAAATCTAAAGGAGGGATAGGAATATATTATAATTATAATAAGCATGATTTTTTCATATCAGAGCCTTTTTATATTTTTCCGATTACTAATCAGAGATGTGAATTATTTGCATGTATAAGGGCTATACAATCTGTTATTCATTCATTATCATATAATTTGCCTGATTGTTTTGCTGATAAATCACATAAAAATTTATTTAAATATATTAAATTTGGTGGATCAAGTAGATATTATTTTAAAAATATATTAATAAATGATATTAATGATATTAAACATTTTACTAATGTATCTCAAGATCATCTTGTTAAATTTTTTAAATATAATTCTAAACCTTATATTAAAATTCATAATAAGGTTAAAGATAAGAGGTTAGGTATAAAAAAATTAATTACAATAAGGATATTAACAGATTCACAACATTTAATAAGTATTATGGAAGATTGGATAGATTTATGGAAGATAAGGGGTTGGAAGAAAGCAGATGGAGAGGAACCTATAAATATGGATTTAGTATATTGGTTATATAAATTGCGAGAGGAGTATAAGGATATAATAAATATAACATTTAAGCATGTTAAATCTCATAAGGATGAGCCTAAAGATAAGTTATCAGAAACATATTATTTGTGGAGGGGTAATCATATAGCGGATAAATTAGCTAAAATTGGTGTTAAGTAAAATAATGTAAAATAATATAATATATAAAAAATATAGTAGTTTATAAGAAAATCAATCAAATGATGAAAATTATTGATCCTAAATATTGGGGACCTTATACATGGTATGTTATGCATACAATGGCTTATACGTATGAATCGGATAAGAAGGTTAATTATGAGAGGATACTTAATTCGTTAAAAGAGTTAATTCCTTGTTTTCATTGTAGAGAATTTTATAAACAATGGATTAGTAAAAATCCATATGAATTAAATAATAAAGATTCATTTATTAATTGGACGATTGCATTGCATAATGCAGTGAATCAAAAAATTGGTAAAAGAAATTATAATAGATTAGAGGTTGATGCTATATATTTAGAACAGATTAAACCGATCAATTCTAAATTATGTAATTTCAATTATTATCAGTTTCTTAGTTTATATTTGCGTAATTATTTAGTTAGGGATGGAGCATATTTGCCTAATTTTAAACCTTTAATTATGAATATTATTATTATTTATCCTTTAATTGATAGGCGTAAATATTTATATAATTTTTTAGTGTTTGATAATATTAATTTTTGGGACCCAAGAAAATATAAACTTACATCAGATATTACTAAAAAAATTATAGATAAATTTATATTATAATTTTTTATATAATATTATTAATATAGGTAATTAACTTTTTTTTAATGATGAATACTAGATTTTTTTTTTTAATTATTTTTTTATTGATACTTTTTATTATTATTTTACAGTTTATGATATTTAGGAATAAAATTATTGAAAATTTAGTTTCAGGTATAGGAATTAATCCAGATGGAACATATTGTCAGATTAACGCAGTATCTGATAATAATAATTGTAAGCTAGTTGATATAAATAATTTAGATACAGAGATAAATAGAGCAAAAAATAGTTGTGATTCTTTATCAGAATTAGAGAAAATTAAAAAAAAGAAAATAAGAGATGAAATAGGTAATAGAGTAGGAGTTTGTATAAAGCAGGTTAATAATAAATATGAATTTGGTCAGATTAATCCAACATTATATGGAACGAATGAATGTATAACACAGTCTGATTTAAATAAAATGAAACAAAATGCGAGTAGAGTTGCATCTAGAGATGTTCAAATTAGTGCTGAAGATAGAGAAGATGAAGAAAATAAAACTAGTGGATGTTTAAATGAATATAATAATTATTGTAAAAAATATGGAGATAGAGCTTATATAAAAAAGAAAGTTAAGTGTTCAGATAATATAAGATATAGGTATGAATGTGGAGTATTAGATGATAATGATTATAAAGAATTTATAAAGGATGAATCAAGATTATCAGAAAAATGTTATAATAGAAATTCTAATTTTGATGAAATATGTAGAAATTTATTAGATAATGATAATGTAGGATATCAACAGATAGTAGAGGGTCAGTGTTTAAATAATAAACAGATGATAGATAAGTCTAAAGTTAAAGTTATATGTTCTCCATTATATAGGAATGGAGTATATTTATATCCACCTGGTTCTCGAGTATCTAATTGTATCAGGGATAATTCAGATCAATTAATTAATTTTTGTAAAGATAATGAGATGATATTAAATAATATAGATAGTTATGATTGTTATCCGGGATTTTCAAGATCTGTTTGTAAATATGATTTTGATATGGATTCTGTTAGATATGATCCGGTAAGTAATAGAAATAGAAGAAATTGTAAATGTAAAAATAAAAAATAAAATTAATAAAAATTGAAAAAAAAAGTATATAAAGATAAATAATGGTATTCAATTAATATGGATATTAATTATAATGCGATAATTAAAAATTTAATAGATCAGGATAGGTTATCATTAATGGATATAAAGGTAATTAAGTTCATACATTTTTTACAGAATTCGTCTAAAAATAAGCCGAAGGAGTCACCTATTAAGGTAGTAACAAGATCATGTAGTGCTAAATTGAATCAGATGATTGATCCGAATAAGCTTAGTCAGATATTATATAGGGATATTAATGATGATATTATTAATAATAGGATTAATAATATAATTGGTGTTCAATATAAAAATATTGATATCAAGAATAGTATAGCTTTAAAAAATTATAATTTGACGATAAAGAAGAAGAGTAAGATAGAAATAGATAATTATGATAATAATGAATATGCAAAGCAATCATATGTAAAGCAATCAGAGGTAATGGATAATATAATAAATAGAAAATTTAATAATTGTTGTTCAATAATAATAAAGGCGACGGATAATTCGAATGTAAATATGAAGATTTTTACGAATAGTAGTATAACGATGACAGGATGTATAGATGAGTTGAGTGATAAGAATGCGTTAAGTATAATAATAGATTATATAAATAGGAATAAATTATTATTATTAGAAGGAGAAGAGGATATATCGTATGATGATTTGCGTGTTTCGATGCTTAATTGTAATTTTTCTTTTAATTTCATGATAAATAGGGAGAGATTATATGAGATTTTAACTGATAATTATAAATTTTTTGTTAGTTATGAGCCTGAGAAGTATCAGGGAATAAAGATTAATTATATGTATAATAAGAATAATAATAATAATGATGGAATATGTTATTGTAAGAAGAAGTGTAAGGGAAAGGGTATAAATACGGATTGTAAGAGGATTACGATAGCAATATTTCAATCAGGAATAACATTAATAAATGGAGCGACGAATATAGAGCAGGTAATAATAATATATAAGTTTATGTTAGGATTAGTAGATAATCATTTTTCGGAGATTGTTAGATTTTCTATATTATATTTTAATGATACAGAGTATGAATTTAATAATGAGAATAATAATGATGATGATATATATGGTAAAAAAAAGATTAAGTTTATTAAACCGTCTTATAATAATAATGAAAAGAGGGTAGTAAAGAAGATAATTAGGGTTAAAGATTTTTTAATATCGAAGAAGGTTAATGAAATTACGAATGATAAAAATGAAGATAATATAGATAATATTAAAATATTAAAATCTTTTGAGCAATTACAGATATCAGATGAAGAATTAAATATAAAGAAGGTAAAGAAGTTATTAGTGAAGAAGGATTAGAGTAAATAATTGATGATAAATTTTTAATAAAAAAATCTTTTTTTTTATATTTAAAAAAAGATTTAAATATTTTATATTCTTAAAGATATATTTTAATATTTTTTATAAAAGATAGAATTTTTATGAATCATAAAGATATCCATACATTTATAAATTATATCATAATTATAATTTTCTAAATATTTTACAATGGGATAACTGAGGTCTTCATAATTATTTTCAAAACCAATTACATCAATAAAAACATTATTAAAATTTATTGATTTTATGACTTCAAATTCAGCACCTTCAACATCAATGGAAAGATAATTAATATGAGTAATATTATTTTCATAAAGAATAGTTTCTAATTTTTTAGTATTAATTTTAATAATATTGGTTGAAGAATTCATCATATTATTTTCTCTTTCCAATCTATTTAAGTGTCTTGGGTCATAATTATCTTTAATACCGGAGATCATTTCAGTATATCCAGTATTACAAATAAAATCAGTTTCACCATTAAAGTTAGAGACAGCACAATTTATATTTATACAATTGGGACGATTAATAGATAATTTTTGAAAAACACTTTTAATTGGTTCAATATTTATACCAGTCCAGTTATTATATTTTTCAAAATATAGAGTATTATTTATTGAAATTCCATCATTAGCACCAACATCTACAAAAATTCCATTTTTTAATCCTTTAAAAATATTTTCTTCTAAATATTTATCTTGATTATCTTGTGAATTAAACATTATATAATTTAATTAATTAAAAATAATTAAAAAAAATAAACGATTTCTTTACAATATTTTATATAATATTTTCTGAATATAAAAAGATACAAACTTTTAATTATTTTCATTTTTTTTTATCTTCATATCCTCTTAAAAATTATTGTGTTTTGTATATTTTTTTCATCGTATCTATATATTCTATATATATTTTACACTATATATTTATTCTTGTATTTATTCTTATATTTATTTTTATATGAATTTCCAGTTGAAAAAATTTTATATTTTTTAATAAGTTGCCTGTGACGAATGGCGGAGTTAGCGAAGCTAACAGCCCCTGCGGCGGAGCCATGAGTCTTATTAAACTTTTTTTTTATGAAAAAAAAGTTTCTATCTATTTCTCATCCATTTATTATTTTTACATCATTTTTATAATATTTTTTAATTACTTTCATTATATTTTTACATTATTTTTATAATATTTTTATATTATTTTAACATTTCTTTCAATATATTTTTGCATCATTTTTCCATATTTTTATAATATTTTAATAGAATTTTTAAATTATTTATTACTCAATATTCAACGATACAAACTTTTTTTTTACAAAAAAAAGTTTAATATGACTCATGGCTCCGCCATTCGTCATGGGGCGAATTTTTTTTATCTTCATACTCTCTTAAAAAATATTGATTTTTTATTTTTTTACTTATATTTTAAACATTTTTTTACTATTACTTCATTTATATTATTATTTTATTTATTTTATATATTTTTTATATGAATATTCACTTGATTTTTTTAATTATTTTTATTTTTTTATCTTCATACTCTCTTAAAAAATATTGTTTTTTTATTTTTTTACTTACTATTACTTCATTTATATTATTATTTTATTTATTTTATTTATTTTTTATATGAATATTCAGTTGAAATTTTTTATATTTTTTATAAGTCGCCTTTGACGAATGGCGAGTTAGCGAAGCTAACTGCCATGAGTCTTATTAAACTTTTTTTTATCAAAAAAAAATTTCTATCTCTTTTTTATTTATTTATTCTTTTTACTTCATTTTTACAATATTTTTGCATTATT
>Ga0172363_10000293_pt1 | contig 36207 bp, 31 predicted proteins | sample LakKivs2_kivu2a2_FD_114541 | JGI IMG/M metagenome (GOLD analysis project Ga0172363, IMG submission 114541) | Sediment microbial communities from Lake Kivu, Rwanda - Sediment s2_kivu2a2 | ecosystem: Environmental > Aquatic > Freshwater > Lake > Sediment | place: Rwanda: Western Province, Lake... | reverse complement strand
CAGGCGCAGGCGGTCAGAGGAATCCAATGGCCTACCGCATAACGGGCATTCGGCACCCTCCGTGGCAGAAAGCTTGTCGATGCGCGCCTTTAGTTCCACCATTTCTGTTTTCAGCCTGGGGTTCTCAGCTTGAGCTTCAGCCAGCCGTGTGCGGACAGTTTGGAGCTGCTCATCGAGCATCTCCTTGCGTTTCAAGCCCGCCTCAGCCAGTTCCATCTCCTTGCGGGTAGTGATTAGCTGCACCTGCAGTTCAACACTAGCAGCATTCTGGGTACCGACTTCCTGTTCTTCAGCCTGTAAGGTTTCTAGCTCATGCTGCAGGCGCGCTCGTTCTGTTTCAATTTGCATCAACGGCGCTTGCCGGCGGCCTTCTTGCTCCCTGAATTGTGCAGCCACCTGTTCCCAGCGTTCCAACTCTGCACGCTGGGCTTGCCAGCTTGCATAGGCAGCCTCAATTTCCTGTGCCCTCGCTACCCGTTGAGCGAAGATTTCGCGCTCCTGCACGCGCTCTGCCATCCGGTTCTCCAGGCTATCCTGGTTTTGCTGGGCTGATTGCATCTGGCGGCTTAACATATCCACCAGCTTGCGCTGCTCAGACAAGCTGGCTTCCACCTTGCGTGCCTGCTCTAGCAGCTCTTCCTGGGCTTTACGAGATTTGGCCAGGCGCTTTAGTTCTGCCTGCAGCTCAGCCAGGCGCGCTTTGCGCGTCTTCTCCTCGCCCAGCTCAGAGTTGATCTCTGCTGTCCGCCCATCCAGGTTCTGGATCTCTGCTTCGGTAGCCCTGCGCCGCTCAATCACCCGCGCACGGTAGGTTTCCCACACTTCCAGGCCCAGGATGCTGCTTAAGATGCGTTTGCGATCGGAGGCTTTTTGCTGGGTGAACTGGTCGGCTTTGCCTTGCAAGAAGAACGAGGCATTTACGAAGGTCTCGAAGTCGAGCCGTAAGGTGCGTTCGATGATCGCCTGTGTATTGCGTAGGGTTTCACCGGTAAGGGCTTTCCATTTCACATCAGCAGGTTGGTAAATCTGGAACTCCAGGCGTGTAGTTTTGCCTTTCGGTAAAGCCCTTTGCACCCGGTAGGTATTGCCTTCATATTCAAAAGTCAGGGCCACCTCCGCCACCTTCGACTGCAGGTTGATGATCGACTCATCATGCTTGCGTGCCTGCCCGAACAAAGCCCAGGTGATGGCATCCAGCAAGGAAGATTTGCCGGCACCGTTGGGCCCAGATATGCAGGCTAATTCAAAGGCAGTGAAGTCCAGCTCCACCGGGTCGCGGTACGACAAGAAACCGGAGAGGGCAAGCTTAATTGGGATCATCCGTGCTCCTTAAATTGGTTCATTGGTCCAATATACTTCCCTTCATCTCGCCACTCCTCGACTACAAATTGATCCTGTGGGTCTATCCAGACATAATAAAGCCTGTCAAAGCCTTCTTGGTATGCGGGCATCTGTAGCTTATGGTACCATGCCCGCACACCCCCTTCTGGGATACGCTGTTTGCCTTCCCGCTGGCGGTTGCGCTGAAGTGCTTTGGATATGGGTGAGGTGAAATAATAGCCTTCCACTTCAAATCCGGCTGCCTTGGCCGGGATGATGTATCGCTTCCGATCCTCGAGGGTCGGATTGGTATTATCCACCACAAAACTCTGCCCGGCCTGCAGGCAGGCGTCCAATAGCAGTTTTTCCCGGTGCCTGGTTTTCAGCATGTCTAGGTTGATACGCACGTGTGTATCAAAGAACCTTTCCTTGAAGAAGGTGCTCTTTCCCGTTGCTTGAATACCGATAAAAATAATCGCTTGCATGCTCTCTGTGGGGTTGCCTGCATTTCAACCCGCATCCTCGGGTTCTTCCATAATCTTCTCGGCCAGCTTTTGCAAGCTTTCCTGTTCTTCTTGTGAAATGTGGCTGGAACGCCAGTAACGGTCGAGCAGCTCTAATGGGTTTAGACTGCTCACGCCTTCTTCGGCAGCTAATCGAGCGCGGACCTCCACCGTGGACCTCTTGATCAGGTGGAACTCGAATGCTCCAGAAGTATGCTCACGCAAGGCGGCCTCATCGATGAGCGCTTCCCAATCGCGCGGGTATTCCAGCACCAGGCGCACAATCGCTCCATCGAGCTTATCCCTGGCAGGCAAGGCATTCATCAGTTGCTCAGTGACATTTTCCTGACTCTTCAACCGCAAGTGCCGGTCGATGAACGGGCGGCTGCCGCTGAGCTTGCGCCATTCCACCTCGGTATGTCCTCGCTCCACTTGGGCGATGACGAAATATTTGTCGTCGGAGGCCTCCCCAAAATCCACCCTTTCTATAGAACCTGGATAGACCACAGGTGGGTGTGAATTTTCATTCAGGTTTTGCGCCTTGTGGATGTGCCCCAAGGCAACATAATCCAGGCGGGGATCCCTCACCAACGAGCCCGGCAGCACCAGGTCGGCGCCGAGCATTACAGTGCGCTCCTCACCGTACAGAGCTCCTTGCACCGAGGCATGCGCAGTCAGCACGATTGGTAATTTCTGGTCAGCCTGCGCGATCATTTCCTTGACGATAAAGGTAAGCTTTTCCTCGATTGCTTGGTCGACTTTCTCCAGCTCAGTGGAGGCTAATTCCTGGCTTGCCACAAAACCCGAACGAGATATCCACGGCAGTCCAATCACTTGCAAGGGTAGCCCCCACAACTCATCCGGGCCCAGGAAACAAGGTTTATCCAGCACGCGCACGTTCGGCACTTCAAGGGTTTCGAAGGGATCGAGGGTGTGGGCACGTCCTAGTGCAGGTGAGGTGTCATGGTTACCCACCAGCAGGAGGGCGGGGATCCCTGCCCGTGAAAGCTTCATCACGCGCTTGCCCCACTCGCGCTGAATAGTTAGCGAGGGGTTGCGATCTTTGTAGGCATCTCCTGCGAATAAAACCAGCTCCACCTTTTCCTGGATGGCAGTATTGATGATGGCATCCAGAGATTTCAGGAAGTCAAGCACGCGCAGGGGCAGGCCGCTTATGGGGTCATGCCGCCCGTAATTGGCTATATCGATGTGCGCATCAGCAAAATGAAGGATGTTCAGCATGCCAGACCCTCCTGCTTGGATCGATAGAACTATGGGAATACACCCAGTTCCGAAAGCTGGTATACCGCCGGGGTAAAACCCGGGTGTAACCGCACAGCTTCCTGAAAATCGCTGGTAGCCCCGGCCTTATCACCTAAAGCCAGCCTTCCCATCCCGCGCCAGTACCAGCTCTCCTCCAGCACGTCATCCCCGATGGTGTCGAAAGTAGCGTTAGCCAGGTCGATGGTATCCTGATAGCGTCCGCTGTAATAATAGGCGAAATAAGGTCCCGTCTGGTACCATAGCATGCGGAACGGGCGCAGGCCGTCATCGGGCAGGTTGGCATACAGCTGGAAGGCATAATCGTACGCATAGGCTGCATCCACATATTCCCGCAAGTTGACGTGGCTGGTACCCACGTTGAATGCGGCAAAGTATTGGTCAATCCCGTTCAAGCTGGAGACCTCCTGGGAGGCAACTTCCAGGGCATGTCGGCTTGACCAGTCGGTATCCGTGTAATTGCCCAGCAGCGAGAACAATTGTAACTGCCTATCCACCGGATAAACGATCATGAATACATAATCGAACGAACGCCAGCCTTTTATAAAATCCTCGTAAGTAAATTCATGATCCTCGCCTTTATCGACGTAGGTGTCTTGCACGATCAATACCTGCTTGGCTTCATCGTAGCCGGTTATGAACTGGTAATGCCCCAGCCAGCCATATCGCCCGGTCAGGTCATATGTATAATAGCCTTTCTCAGTGACTACCGGGAAGCCGGCTGCCACCAGCTTTTTCACCAGGCTGATGTCGCCGCCATACCGGATGAGGGCATAATAATCTGTCTCGCTCTGCACGAAATCTTGTAGTTCATAGGGCATGACATTTTTATCATCCTTATTGGTCTTGACGTACTCGCCCACCGTATCGCGATTGCCGTCCCAACCCCAAAAGGTGAGGGCCATCGATAGGTTCGCCGGCCCGCAATAATTATAGCGGTTGTGCTGGTCTTCATATTTTACCCCTGCCAGGCTGACGGCTTCAGGCAGCGGGGTAGAGGTAAGCGTGGGGGTTGCTGTGGGCACTGGAGTCGTAGTCGGGCCAGGTTGCGTGGCTGTAGGGATCACCGGCATCCGGGTGTCTGTGGGGGTCAGGGCAGTCAGCGTGGCATTGACGATTTCGTTGGCCTGATTGTCTAGCAGCGCCTGTTCCTGGGGCTGGAAGACCACCTGCTCGGGCGGGTTTATGGCATACTGGATGCGGATGCGTAAATTGTCCAGGCGCCAGGCCAGCCGGCTGTGGAAAAAGGGGATATTGTATACCAGCACGGCTAGCAGGATTGCACCAGGGATGGCGAGCAGGTATTTTGGCAAAAAATGTCGGCGCATGGCGGCATTATATCACCGGCACATGAGAGGAAAGAACCATCATATGGCATGGGCAAGTTGCGACTTGCCTTTACCATTGCGGTGTCCAATATTTCAAGCTTTTTAGATAAGCTTTTTATGTTAATAAAATTTATCTCCTCCAATATAAGGTACAATAAAAATCGGATTGACATGCACAGGCACAACTTGTTCCTACTGGCTTTTTTGGTTTGCGGGCTGGTCTTCACTGCTGCCGGCACTGCGTTTGCTCAAAACGAGAGCCCAGAGATTATCTTGCTCACCGCCGATGGGCCTATCACCCCACCCATGTCGCAATATTTATCACGCGGGATCAAGATTGCAGAGAACCGTAAAGCCGAAGCTTTGATATTCCAGCTGAACACCCCGGGTGGCTCTTTAGACGCCATGACCGAGATGGAACAAAACATCCTGCAAGCCAGCATTCCTGTGATAGTTTACGTTGCCCCAGCCGGGTCGATGGCAGCCAGTGCCGGTACCATCATCACCCTGGCCGGGCACGTCGCAGCTATGGCGCCCAACACTATCATTGGCGCTGCCAGCCCAGTGGGTGGCCAGGGAGAGGATCTCCCCACTACCGAAGAAGCCAAAACGAAAAACGCCATGTCCAACGTGGCGGAAACACTCACCGAGCGGCGCGGAGAAGCAGCCAAGGCTCTGGCTGTGGACACGATCATGAATGCAGTTGCCGCTACATCGAATGAAGCACTGCAAGCCGGGCTGATCGATTTCATCTCCACCGATTTGAACGAGCTACGCAGCCAGCTGGATGGCATGGTGGTGAATGTCAAAGGCCAACCTGTAACCCTCCATACTGCCAATGCCACGTTTGTACCAGTCAACATCTCCCTGATCGAGCAAATACTGCTGATCGTCACCGACCCCAATATCGTATTCTTATTGATCACTATCGGTGTCCAAGCGATCATCATCGAGATTTCCACTCCTGGCGGTTGGGTGGCAGGTTTTACTGGGGTGGTTTTCCTGGGGCTGGCTGCTTTTGGGCTGGGTGTCTTACCAGTTAATTGGTTCGGTTTGTTATTTTTTGTCACTGCATTTGTGTTATTCCTCCTGGATATCAAAGCACCTACCCATGGTGCATTGACAGCTGCTGGGATAGGCAGCCTGATCGTAGGCGCATTGGTGCTGTTCAACACACCTGTCACTCCAAGCTTCCAGCACGTGTCGGTACCGCTGGTGGTGGGGGTGTCCATTGTCAGTGGCGGGATATTCTTTGCTATCATGATGATTGCCGTTCGGGCACTTCATGCGCCCATCCACACCGGTCAGGAAAGCATGGAAGGTCGTGTGGGTATCGTACGCAGCACACTCAACCCCAAGGGTAGTGTCCAGGTGGGTGGTGAATTATGGACTGCTCAGTTGGAAGAAGAAGGTCTAAAACTGGTGGCTGGAACTCGGGTCTTCGTGGTGCGGGTGGATGGCTTGCGGCTGATCGTGCGTAAAGCTGAGTAATTTTCTTCCTTGCCGGTATTCACTTGTTTAACAGGCTGACCACCAAGGCAGCAATTCCATCGCGCACCTGGCGGAATGCGGCCAGATTCTGCTCTTGTGTGCCGCTCAGGCTGGCAGGGTCAGGAAATGGTGAATGTACTTTTCGACCGCCACCCAACCATACCGGGCACTCATCCGCCATCGGGTCGCATAAAGTAACTACGTAATCGAATGACTGGCCTTGAAACTCGTCCAGGTGCTTTGATCGACCCATGAAATTTATCCCAATTTCCGACAAGACCTGCACTGTCATAGGGTGAACATAACCAGCCGGGCGTGATCCTGCGCTGTAAGCTTGCCATTTGTCTGCCAGACGCGCATTCACAATGGCTTCAGCCATTTGCGAACGACAGGAGTTTCCCGTGCACAAAAATAATACCCTGGATTTGCCTTTCAATTTAATCCTGTGTTTCCACCCTCTTCAGTGTCTAACTCTTTCATCTCGCCCGTTGCTACATAAACGATTCGTTCGCAAATATTGGTCACCCGGTCTGACATACGCTCCAGGTTATGCGCTGCCCACATGATGTGGTTTGCACGGTCAATGGTGGTGATGTCAGCCATCATCTCTTCCATCAGCTGCCGATAAATTTGGTTATACAGGTCGTCAACGCGTGCATCTTCAAGCGGGATCTCTCGCGCCGTCTCTACGTCACTGGCTACGAACGCATCCAGGGCGCGGCGCAGCATGTCCAATCCCTGGTCTGCCATCTGTTGCAGCTCATCGATTAACACCGGATCTATAGCCTCTTCACTGATGATCTGGGTGATCTTGCAGATTCCCTTGGCGTAATCGCCGATGCGCTCAAGCTCGGTGATGATCTCGAGGATTGCCGCCAGAAAACGCACGTCACGCGCCATCGGTTGCTGGGTGGCGATGAGGGTGATGCACCCGCTTTCAATAGAGTAGCGTTTTTCGTTGATATGCAAATCAGCTTCATAGATACGCCGGGCGGCGGTCTGATCGCGCCTCTTCAGGGTATCGAGCGCTTCGAGAACAGCCTGCTCGACCATGCTCCCAAGGACAAGCACCTGGTCAAGGATCGTCTGCATTTGTCGTTCGAATGTTTCACGGGCCATGATTATCTCCCCAGGCTTAGCCGAACCGGCCGGTTACATAATCTTCAGTCTGCTTATTTTTTGGATTGGTGAATATTTGGGCGGTGGGCCCGTATTCCACCAGAACACCAGTGCGGGTTTGAGGGTTGTCGATCATCATAAAAGCAGTAAAATCGGAAACCCTGGCTGCTTGCTGCATATTATGCGTGACAATTATAATCGTATAAGTCTCTTTTAATGTTTGCATCAGCTCCTCGATCTTCAAAGTGGCTACCGGGTCGAGGGCGGAAGCCGGCTCATCCATCAGGATGACTTCAGGCTCAACCGCTAGGGCACGGGCAATACACAGGCGCTGCTGCTGGCCTCCCGAAAGCGCCATGGCAGATTGATGCAGCTTATCTTTCACTTCATCCCAAAGGGCAGCTTGCTTCAAAGCATTATAAACAATCTCATCCAATCCATGGGATTTACCAATCCCGTACAGGCGCGGCCCATAAGCTACATTTTCATAGATGCTCTTTGGGAATGGGTTAGGTCTTTGGAATACCATCCCAACCCTGCGCCGCACGTCGACCACATCCACTCCCTGGCCTAAAATATCCTCCCCATTCAGGCAAACCTGTCCTTCAGTGTGGATATTGGGCACCAGGTCATTCATACGGTTGATCGAGCGAAGAAAGGTGGATTTTCCACATCCCGAAGGGCCGATGATGGCTATGATCTGGTTGGCAGGGACAAGCATATTGATATTTCCCAAAGCCTTAAAGTTACCGTAGTAAAACGAAAAATCCTGAATCTCGATCTTATTCTCATTGACGGGTTGTATTGTCCCTGGGATAGATGCAGTATCCATCGGCAGTACAACCGCGGGAGCTTTATTTTCCATAGCGATGGAGGATCTTATTTTGAGGGTCATTAGCTTATTTTCCTTGCATGCGATGTGTCTGGATTTGCACCCACACCCGCGCCAGTATATTTATTAACAATACAACGATAATCAATACCAGGGCTGCCGCCCAGGCTTGATTGATGCGCTCAGGGTAGGGTTGCTGGGCATACTTCCACAAGGTCAGGGGCAGCGAGTCAACGGGCTGGCCAATGATGCTTCCCAGTATTGTGAAAACTCCCTGGTGGGTCGCAATCCCCGAGCGGATAATATTGCCTATATCGTAGTTATCATTTCCCAATGCAGTGAAAAGTAGGGGTGCAGTCTCGCCCGATGCACGTGCAATCCCCAGCAATATGCCAGTCACGATGCCCTGAGCAGCAGCAGGCAGCGTGACGCTCAAGGCAGTTTTCCACTCGGGTGAGCCCAACGCCAGGGCACCTTCACGCAGTGAGTTAGGCACCAGCTTGATCATCTCTTCGGTAGTGCGCACGATAATGGGCAGCATCAGGATGGCCAGGGCAATGGCCCCAGCCAGCGCAGAAAAATGTCCCTGGCTTTTTACCACCAAGGCATAAATGAACAAACCGACAATAATGGAGGGCACCCCCGACAGGACATCTGTGCCAAAGCGGACAATGGTTCCCAGCACTGAGTTGGGACGGAAAGCCACGTAGTAGGCAGCCAGTATTCCGGGCGGAACGGCGAACAAGCTGGCCAGCACAGTCAGTACCACGGTGCCTTCAATGGCATTTAAGACCCCCCCTCCAACAACACCGAGCGGTGTGGGTAAATGGGTGAAAAAGCTCAGGTTGATGTATTGGCCCCCTTTGAGGATGACATAGCCGATGATCCAGAACAAGGGAATAACGGCTAAAAACATAAAGAGACCGGTTAAGCTAAGCATCAACTGGTTGGTAAGCTGTCGCTGCCGGTACCGTCTCTTCGATTGGAAAAATTGGTGGGAAGAAGCTCCCATCCATAATTGAGTTCCAGTGCTCATTCATGTACCTCCTGTGGAACACGGTGCCCCACTCGCCACACCAGCAGCCTGGCCAGGATGTTGAGCAGCAAGGTAATAATAAACAATACCATGCCTATTTCGATGAGCGCTGAGCTGTGAAGCGCACTCACAGCTTCCGCAAACTCATTGGCAATGATGCTCGACATGGTATAGCCGGGACGCATCAACGAAAGCGTGCCGCCAATGCTATTCCCAACTACCATTGTGACTGCCATGGTCTCCCCAAGTGCCCGTCCTAACCCCAAAATTACCGCCCCGAGTATGCCGGAGAGTCCATAAGGGATCAATACCTTCGATATAGTCTCCCAACGGGTGGCACCCAACGCCAGTGAAGCTTCTCGCTGGGTGCGTGGAATGGCCAGGAATACATCTCGGGATATGGAAGCAATGGTGGGGGTGATCATGATAGTCAGCACCGAAGATGCCGCCAGCAAACTAGCCCCGCTGTCGGGTATAGGACCTTTGAAAAATACGCCCAGTACTGGTACATCTCCCAGTGTGGAGGCCAGGAAACTCCCCAGGGGAGTGACTATCACCGGCAGGAATACGAAAATTCCCCACAGGCCATACACCACCGAGGGAATGGCGGCTAATAGCTCAAACAGCCAGCCAAGTGGAAGTCGTAGCCAGTTAGGACATAGCTCTGCCAGGAAGACCGCCACCCCGATGCTGATGGGCACCGAAAGCACCAGCGCCACGAAAGAAGTGATCAAGGTGCCATAGATAAACGGCCAGGCCTGAAAAATCCCCTTCACCGGGTTCCACGAAGCGTTACCCGTCGGTTGCAGAAAGCCCAAACCGAAGGCTGAACGCGCCTGGCCGGAATTAATCCACAACAGCACACCTATGGATACCACCACCAGGATGATCAGGCCTGCCATGCTGATGGTCAGAGCATTCCACGGGCGGTCTCCATACCGCAGGATTAATCGCAAGCGGGCCAACCAACGAGGGGTTGGAGGCCGGTTGCGGAGTGATGGAGCATGTTCTTCCATATTTGCTCTTCTAATCATTCAAGACAAGTAGGTTGCACAGTCTTGATAGCTGTGCAACCAGGTCGAACCTGATAGCGGGTAGGCTGTTTACGGCGCAACCAGGGTTCCATTGCAGCTGACTTGATCCAGCTTCGCCAGCACCTGCGTCTGCACCGATTGTGGTAGTACTGCATATCCCAGGTCGGCAGCTTCTTTTGCAGGCGTGGGATCGGTGAGTGCCCAGGTAAAGAATTTGACGATATTTTGGGCCTTAGCGCAATCAGTCATGTCGGTATGCAGGATCAGGTACGTATATCCGGCAATCGGCCAGCTATTGGCCCCCGAGCCATCCACGATGATATTGGTCAGCTGGGGGGTGAAGCTGCTAGCAAAGTCATTCATCGCTGATTGCAAAGTGTCGGCATTGGCGGTGACTTTATTGCCTGCCTTGTTGATCATGTCGGCAAATGGGATGTTATTAGACACGGCGTAAGACAGCTCGACATAACCGATGGAGTCAGAGGTATTCTGAACTGCTGCTGAAACGCCCTGACTTCCCTTTCCGCCGATACCATTGCCCGCCTTATCCACCGGCCATTCAACCGAAGTGCCAGCACCTACGTTGTTTTTCCAATCAGTGCTGAATGCCGATAGGGCATTGGTGAAAATTTCCGTGGTGCCCGAGCCATCCGAGCGATGCACGGCAGTGATGGCTGCATCCGGCAGGTTCACACCCGGGTTGAGTGCTGCAATTGCCGGGTCATTCCATTTGGTAATGGTGGCGCTGTAGATGCCCGCCAACACGGCACCGTTAAAAATCAAACCCTGGCTCACCTCAGGAACGTTGTAGATCATTACCACAGCACCGGCCAGCGTGGGGTACATCTGTAAATCCTTGCCGGCTGCATACTCATCAGTAGTAAGCACCGAGTCAGAGCCAGCAAAATCCAGCGTGTTATCGATAATGCCGTTCTTTCCGCCACCTGAGCCAATCCCCTGGTAATTTATACTGACCATTGAGTCGACTGATTTATATGTGTAGATCCACTGGCTGTAAACAGGCTGGGCGAAGGTTGATCCAGCGCCATTGATCTGTATCGCACCCCTCGATTGAGATGTCGGGGAAGACGCATTTGCTGCCGTCCCGCAGGCACTTATTACTAGAGCAAAGATGACCGTAATTACAAATGGTGTGATTCTTTTTTTAGACATTATATTTTTCCTCATTATTTTCATATTCATATGCTCTAAGGATACAGTAGGATGTTTAACACTCCATCAATGGTGTGTTATTGAATTGTCACCAATTTGTTATCATTTGGTTAACAAAACTGGGCAAAGAGAAAAACAAAAAAACGGGATGGCACCCGTCATTATGCGTTTTTATTGTCTTCGTAATTTATTTGGAGCTGATTATTGACTTACCTGCGGGATGGTGAAGTTGAACGTGCTACCTTTGCCCACCTGGCTCTCGGCCCATATTCGCCCCCCATGACTTTCTACCAGGTGGCGTGCTATAGCCAACCCAAGGCCAGTGCCGCTGCTGGCGCGTGAGCGATCAACCTTGTAGAAGCGCTCAAAAATGCGTGGCAGATCATCCGGTGAAATGCCAATTCCGCTGTCAGATACACAAAATTGAACCGCCTGATCCTGTCGCATGGCCCGCACGGCCACCTGCCCGCCCGAAGCAGTGAATTTAATTGCATTATGCAGCAGGTTCACCAGCACCTGCTGGATCCGCGGTGCATCAGCCAGCACAGCAGGCAGATCATCCGGGCAATCGACCAATAGAGATAACCCATTACGTTCGGCTTGCAAGCGCAGGCGTTCGACTGCCGGGGCGACGATATCGATCGGCTGGGTTGCCGCCAGGTTAAGCGGCACGCGTCCCGATTCGATGCGTGAAAGCTCGAATAATTCGTTCACCAGCAGGCTGAGTGAATCAACCTCTATCTCCATCTGCTCTAAAAAACGACGGGCTGCAGGAGGATCCTCTAAAGCGCCCGTTTGGAGGGTCTCGGTGAGGGCTTTCAGGGCTGCCAGGGGAGTGCGCAGCTCATGTGACACGTTGCTGATAAAATCTCTCCGCATGGTTTCGATCTGCCGCTGCCGGCTTAGGTCTTGAAACAATAGCAAAGTACCACCCGGTATGGCGGGGCTCAGTGATGTGGCAATCCCCTGTAAGGAAAGTCGGCGGCCGACCTCGAAATCCGCCCTCTGAGGTTCTCCTGTGGAACGGCATAGCTGCCACATCTCTGCTGGCTGGTGGTGGCGCACCACCTCGATCAGGGGCTTGCCAACCGGAGTTTCATTGGTAATTGAAAACATCGTCACAGCTGCCGGATTCACTAGCTGCACAGTGCCTTCCGCATCAACAATCAATACCCCATCGGTCATTTTCTGCAACACAGAGTTCAAGGTGGCCCGTTCTGTCTCTAAGTCATTGATCTCACTGCTCAGCCGGGTAGCCATGATATTGAAGACTTGGGCGAGCTGGGAAATTTCATCCCGGTCGGGAGGTATGGGCAGGTCAGCCGGCTTGCTGGGAGCCAGCTGCCAGGCAGATTGGGTTAACTGTCGTACCGGTCGTGAAATACGTCCCGCAATCAGTGTAGCCAATAGTAAAGCCAGTAACGTCACCAGGGTCGTAACCACGACCAGAATATGCTGCAAATCGGCGATGTTGGCGGTGATATCCTGGATGGGCAAGGCTACCCGTACGATTGCCAGGATTTTATTGTTATTCACCACGCTCACCGCGGTATACATCATCGTTTGTCCCAGGGTCTGGCTGTTACGTATACTGGTGCCCACCCCACTTGCTAGCGCTTGTATTACCTCGGGGCGATTAGCATGATTAACCATTGTTGAGTGATTTTGGGTCGATTCACCCCAAACCGTACCATCCGCAGAGATAATGGTCACACGGGCGTTCAAGATTCCAGCCCAATGTTGGGCGAACGGGTCAAAGTCAGGCGAGGAGCCAGCAGCCAGTAAATTGGGTGTGATGGCATCACCAATGCTGCGTGCCTCCGCTTCTAGCTTCGATTCCTGATCATTCAGGTAAGTCTGCCTCACGAAAATGGAAAGGTAAATTCCCAATGCCAGCATCGAAACGAATATCAGCAGGATGTATGGGAGTGCAATGCGCCAGCGAATGGAGCGAAACACCTGGTGTTATCCTTCGAAGCGATATCCTGAGCTGCGCACGGTCACAATCCGCCGCGGTTGGGTTGGGTTCGATTCGATTTTTTGCCTGAGCCAGTGGATATGCACATCAACGGTGCGTGTGCCGCCGGCAAAATCCCAGCCCCACACCCGTTCTAGCAAGAATTGGCGCGAAAGTGCCTGGCGCCGGTGCTGTGCCAGGAAAAGTAACAGGTCGTATTCTTTGGGTTTCATCACGATTGGTTTGCCATCCAGCAATACCTCGCGCCTGCCAATGTCAAGTGTCAGGTTGCCAAAGTTCAGAACCTCCTGGCTGGTTGTTTCCTGCTGGGTCTGGTGGATGAAGCGCTCTCGACGCAGGTGGGCCTTCACACGTGCCATCAGCTCGCGCATACTGAATGGCTTGGTGATGTAGTCATCAGCGCCGATCTCGAGGCCGATCACGCGATCAATTTCTGCTTCACGGGCAGTCAGGATCAGGATCGGTATATTCATTTCCTGCCGCAGGATACGGCATACTTCAAAGCCATCCATTCCCGGCAGCATCAAGTCAAGCAGCACCAGGTCTGGGTGATCACGGCGTGCAGCCTCCAGGGCTTTCAGCCCATCACCTACCGCCTCAACACGATATTCCTGGCGCGATAAGTTATAAACCAGGGTTTCGCGCAGTGCTGTATCATCTTCAACGACCAGGATATTGGGCATGGTTAAGTTCCCCTAAGTGCCTGCTCGAAGAAATCGGCCAACTGGGGGTAAAGTTTTTCCTGGTTGGCGGGCTTCCCAATCCCATGGCCCTCATCCTCAAAAACCAGCAACTGGTAAGGGATGGCGTGCTGCTCCAATCGCTCGCGCACCTGGCGTACGTTTTCCGGGCTGACATTCGGGTCAAGCGCGCCTTGCACGATCAGCAGCTTGCCGCGAATATTTTGGACGAAGTTGATCGGAGAGCGCTCGAAGTAGCGTTCAGGCGCCTGGTTGGGGCGACCGCCCATCATCTCTTCACTGTAGGGGCGCAGGTCGGGCCTGGTGGTGTTATAGTCTACCACCAGGTCTGTCATGCCGCAGATAGGCGCTGAAGCTGCGATGATCTCGGGCGGATAGTGGGTGATCAGAAACCAGGAGCTGTAGCCTCCATAAGATGTGCCCGTAACTCCCACTCTTCCAGGCTCAGCCAGGCCGCTATTGATGAGCGCCTGGGCGCCAGTGGCAATATCCTCCTGCTCACGCCCACCCCAGCCATCTTCCTTGATGGCCCGTTTGTATTTCAGCCCAAATCCTGTGCTGCCCCGGTAATTTACATCCAGCACGTTAAAACCGCGGCTGGCATAAAACTGGATTTGCGGGTTGAGGCGGTTTTCGGAATGGGAAGTTGGCCCGCCGTGTATAAATATAATCGCTCGTTTTGGATTGGGGCTTGCCCTGTACAGCCAGCCCTGCACTTCTACCCCATCAGCAGATTTCCAGCGGAAATCTTCAGCGGGAATGAGTTGGTTGGGTCGGATATGCGTGCGCTCCCAGACCCCGGTTAAAGAGACCAGGTCAGAGGGGTTTTCTGCCATGGGTGGCATGCGCACGAGATCGGCGGGCGAGGTGCTTGAATAATACAGGGCCAGCCATTCACAATCTTCCGACTGGCCGATCGGCAACAGGTTGCCCGGTAGGTACGGGAAGCTGGTCTCCTGCCCGGTAATAAAATCCAGCCACGTGGTGTGGTGGTTGGCGTCCCGCACCTCGTCGACGATCACCACTCCATCGCGCGTGACCCACTTACCCTCCAATACACGCTGCGGGTCGTCAATCAGCCATCTTAGGCTACCGCTCGGCCAGTGGTACGTCCCCAGGCTCAGGTAATCTTGCGATCCATTACCGGTTGATTCACTCAGGAAGATGATGTGCTCATTATCCGTGAACCAATCTGCAAAAACCTTGATGTCAGCACCAAAGTTCAGGATTTCTTTATCATCCTTTCCATCCACATCCACCAGCCAGTATTGCCGTCCGGCGGGGTCAATATCCCGGCGAGGGTAGATCAGGTGGCTTCCGGCACGGTTCAGCTCAGGGCTGGTCCAGTTGGGAGCCTTAGGCCGGGCGAGAGCCAGTCTCTCGCCAGTTTCCAGATCATGGCGGTAAATCCAGGTTGGCTCGAGAACCTGTTGAGCGGAGAACTCGTAATTGGCCCCATAATACAAAAATCGGCCATTGGGATGTAGCATGCCACCACGAATAAAATACGGCGGCCGGTCATCGGTCAAAGGTTGCAGTACTTCAGGTCGGTCAATATTCACGCGGAATAAGCGGGCGAATTCATCGCCATCATGGTCTTCAGAGACGATCACCGCACGGGAATCAGGTGCCCAGCTCACAAACTCGGTGTCCTCAGGCGTATGGGTAAGCGCCATTGGTAGCTTTGAGCCATTGGCTGGCACTACGAAAACATCATAGTTTTCGTGGGCGCGATACCAGGTGAAAGCCACCCAGCGTTTATCGGGCGACAAACGGGCCTTCACCACGGCAGGCAGGGTCATCAGTTGGTGCAGAAAAAGATCATCGGGCATGTCATACATCTCCCTGGATAATTCTACCGCATACTCCCCCGAGCATTTTACCCTATATGAATGTTTTTGATTTATCACCTCGCACATAAATATAAAAAATTGCCTCCCCCAAGCAGGTACTCGGATTATCCAGCAGGTAAGCATACCCTGCCCGGTGACTGGAAGCCCGGTCGATGGAGCGACGATACTCCCATACATTGAGCAAGATGGGCGTCAGGTCCATCACCTCGACATTGTCCAGGCCGGCGGAGCTCATCCAAGTACGAAAGTCCTCCTGGGTTGCCTCATGAAGGTAATCCAACCCGATAATTTCAAGCTCTTCACACACCTCTTCAGGTATTGGCCTGGTGGCGATAACATCGGTTAAGATCAGCCGTCCGCCCGGCACCAGCACGCGCGCCATCTCGCGCTGGCTGATTTGGATGGGTGAGACCGTGGGGTAGACGATGAATTCGCTCACCAGGCTATCATAACTTGCATCATCCTTAGGAATATGCCCCATTTCAGCGGGTAAAAACTCAACCATACTTTCCAGGCTCATTTCATGGGCAGCTCTTTGGGCAAGCTCGAGCGATTCTTGGTCCATCTCCATGCCGGTTACGTGTCCGGTTTCCATCATCTCGCCTAATCGGAAGGCCACTTCGCCGAACGCGCTGCATAAAACCAGGATACGTTTCCCATCAACGGGAGCCAGGTCAGCTGACAGCTGCTCCAGAATGGGTGACAGGCGCTCGATTTCATTGCGTCCCCATTTCATCTATTCCTCCTGATCTTTATCCCGCCCAAAGAGTCGCCGCTGAATGCAAAAGGACCAATACTTGCGTGGGTCAATCATTTTCTATCTTATGTGGTTCAGCAGGTGCATCGGGTTTCTCTGGAGTGATCGGACCATAGCGCTTGAGCACTTTCATCACCTGTATGGTCGTACTGACAGCAGAATCCTCCCCCTCTTCTGCTGCCCAGCTCCCATCGTCCTTCTGTCGATGGGTCATTTCAGCTAGTCCACCCTCCATGAAAGGGTGGTCGCGCGGCAAGCCTGCCTTGCCCAGGCAATCCAGAGCCCAGGCAATTTGGCTGTCATCCCAATCGGCTAGCGGCCGTAAAGATAGTGCCTGGATGGCAAGGCGAGCCACGGGGCTATAACGTTCCCCGGCCATTAAAAACACGGCGGCAGCAATCCAGGTGGTGTGCGTGTACCCGTAAATCCTGCCGGATTGATCCTGATTTCGGATAAGCAAATGAAGGGCTTTACGAAATGCTGGCAGATGTTTATAACCGCCCACGGCAAACCAATAAGCAGCATACGCCGATAGGTATAGTTTGGTTTTCGGATCTCCCAGCAGGATCCATGGAGGCAGGTCATATTGGGCAATGCGTACGTCCTCATCCCAGCCGCCATCGGATTGTTGGGTGGAAAGCAGGTAGCCATAGGCTTGTTGAGCGATCACCCATGATAATAAGTCCAGCTCTTCCATCCACCACAGTGCCACAGTGGTCTCGTTGACGGTGCTTAGATTACCTGCCACCATGGCAAACGGAAACCCACCATCAAGATTCTGCAGCTCGCTAATTTCCTGCCGTACTTCACTCGATGGTGCGGTAGTGTTCAGGATACAATCGAGCCTGGCCTTTTCCAGGCTTGAGCCTTTCTCATTAACATAGTCAATTGCTTTATGGAAATCAACCATCCGCTGGCTTGATCCTCTCTGTGCCGGTATCATTGTAAATCAATGCGCCTATTTTACACCTTGCCGCGTGGGAAACAACCAGGGTAGCTGCAAAAGTTGGATAATCTTATGCGGAATTAATCCACTCCATGCTGTTATAGCTATAATTTGAAGTAAAATTCTTGCCTGGGCAAGGCGCATTCTGTGCTTGTTTTCGCCTTGCCCCAATCATCACTACAGCGAGAAAGAGTAATTATGGCCTTTACCTCCACACGCGACCGGGTTGACCCCGAAAAAAACAACACCACTCCCATCCGTCGCCCCGATTGGATCAAAGTACGCGCTCCCTCCGGTGAGACGTATCAATGGCTGCAAGGCCTGATGCGCAGCAAAGCCCTCCACACCGTGTGCGAGGAAGCCATGTGCCCGAATATGGGTGAATGCTGGGGATCGGGCACTGCCACCTTCCTGATGCTGGGCGATGTGTGCACGCGTAGCTGTGGTTTCTGCGATATCAAACGCGGCCAACCCTCCCCATTAGATTGGCTGGAGCCGGAACGGGTCGCCCAGGCAGTTAAAGCCATGCAGCTCAAGCACGCCGTCATTACCAGCGTCAATCGCGATGACCGGCGGGATGGTGGGGCACCGATTTTCGCCATGGTTATCCGCCGCATCCGCCAGCTGCATCCGGGCTGCTCCGTGGAAGTATTGATCCCTGATTTCAAAGGCTCGCTCGAAGCACTGCAAATCGTCATGGCTGCCCGGCCTGAAATTCTCAACCACAATGTCGAAACCGTGCCACGCTTATTCAAGGCTGTCCAGCCACAGGATAACTTTGAATGGGCAGCTGCCACGCTCACCAATGCCAAAAAGCTCGACCCCGATGTCTTGACCAAGTCGGGCATCATGGTGGGTTTGGGTGAGACGATCGATGAGGTTAAAGAGGTAATGCGCTACCAGCGCAGCTGGGAGGTGGATATCCTCACCGTCGGGCAATACCTGCAGCCCAGCAAAAAACACCTGCCGATTGAGCGCTACTACACCCCTGAGGAGTTTGCTGAGATCAAAGATTATGGATTAAGCATCGGATTCCGCTGGGTGGAAAGTGGCCCCCTGGTGCGCTCTTCCTACCATGCTGCTGAGCAGGTTCGCGCTCTCAGCACCGTGCATCATATGCTGTACGGGGAACCGCCCAGCTAGACCACCAACAGCACTATCCCCCCGATTGCCAATCCTAGCAGCATACCTGCTATTACGTCTGAAAGATAATGCAACCCCATGGCTACGCGTGCCAATGCTACCAGCGGTGCCCAGATCAGCAAGATGATGCCTGTTCCAGGGCTCATGCCGAGCATGATCACCGCTAACATCATCGCCCTCACAGCATGCCCCGAGGGAAAAGAGTGCGGGTCGGTGCTGCGGTAGAATTTACCCCACTCTCCTTCCGGTCGCTGGCGGTGTATGGCACGCTTGACAATAAAGACCACGGCAGCGGCGACTACGATCGACACAGCCATGATCAGAAGCTCACGCTGCCAATAGCCTGTGCCCAACCACCACAGTAAAGCGATACTTGCCAGCCAGAACCATGAATCGCCCGAATGCGCCAGGATCGCAGCCAGTGTGCGTGTAACACCCGGTTTTTCGGCTATGCGCAGGCGCTGAGTGAGACCGGCATCCAGCTCAATCATCCTGCCCTCTTTTTTCCAGATCAGCCCGTATCAATTCCAGCTGGTTGGGTTTATCCACATCCATGGCAGCTTCCGCGAAGGGGCAGATGATTACCTGGCCGGTCATGTGCAGGCGCGAGGTGGCTTTCTTCAACGCCTCATCCAGGGTGATGATACCCAGCATCGCCAGGATGAGCGTGTTAAAACCGATAATGGCAGCCTGTTTCAGCGGGTTCTTTCGCGAAGCCACCAACCTTTCCCAGATTGCCGGGTCCATGTTCACCACTGAAGTGGACACCACGTTCATATCTGCACCGCACACCTGCATACCCTTCAGCCGGGTAAAGGTGCGCTTCGAGTCCGGGTAGCGTGCCTCGATCACCTCTCGTTTCACCACGCTGTAACACAGGTCAACTTCTGACTGCTCGGTGGTCTCGATTTCCCAATCTACCATATTTGCCGTGATGGCGGGAATATCCGAGGATACCAGAAGCACATGCTTCGCAGATGGGTTGGTCATCATCACCTGTTTAATGCCAGCCAGGATATTCTCGATCATGCTGGTTTGGTTGGGGATAAAGGTCAGCGGTTTCGTGCAAATCACGCTGCTTTCGGCAGGCAGGCCTATCAGCACCACGTTTTCAACCTGCTGTGCGCTCCCCAACGCGTCCAGCACCCATTGCACCATAGGCTTGCCGGCGATGTCTAACATGGCCTTGGGTTTGCCCAAAGTATACGTATATAATGGCTCGTCCGGCTGGGGAATGCCTCCTGCGGTAACCAGTACATCCACCTGTCACCTCCTCACCGAGGTGTATTCTTTCCACATAAGATTAATTCAGCTCTCGCAATTGAGGCCCCATCTCCAGCTGATCGAGCATCACCGATAGCTCTTCGCCTGTTAGCTTGCGACCCTTTCCCGAGGCGGCAATCAGCGCGGCTTCCATCATGTTGGTGCCAAAGGATCTGCCCTCCAGCACCGGCGTGGAAGTGACCAGGTATTTGATCCCCACCTGCTTGAACAGTTCAACGTCCTCTTCAGTGGTTGTGTTGGTAGCGACGATTTTCCCTTCCATGTGATCTGGTATATGGCTCCTGATATAATGACAATCGCCCGCCAGGATGGTAGCCCACCGGTAATATTTCTCGAATTTAGGAGAGCGCTGCTCCTGCTTCTTGCCGGTGGGATAAATCCATTGGAATGGTAAACGACCTACGAAGGGTAACATCACAGCTGCCACGGCTTTCACTGCACCGACCTTGCGTATGGCGATGGGAATTCCCAGGGCAAACATGAGGTCCCCAAACACGCAATCATAACCTGCCATTACAAACGACATGGCCATATCCCAGCGATCCACCCCGGCGGTGACCAGGACCCTTTTTTCCTCGATATAACCATCTAGTTGTGTTTCGATAAATTGCGCCATCCGCCGCTCGATCGTGCTCCGCAAGCCGGCACCATCTACAATCGGCGTTTGCCGGGCGAGGCGGATCATGGGCTGCACCGAATAAAGAGGATAAAAACGGTCACCCACCGTCAACCCTAAGTCAGTGCCGCCCACACCGAAGGCATCCACCTTGCCGTCCAGCTCCCCATACAGTTGGGCTGCCTTTTCCATAGAACCATCAGTACCGATGCGCTCAATCCTTACCTGCTCTCCCAGTAGCTCAATTTCTACCACTTTATCCCGCGTGGAAGAGCCAATGCTGATGCTAACGGCACGCTTCATGTGCGTAACCTCCATATGTTTGAGCTGCCCAATAAATCACTTTGGAAGTATACTCCTGATTTACAGGCAGTTCTAATCCTGATTTATGCAAAATACCCTATAAAATCGAGTGAAACCTGGTAAGCAGCCATCATCTCGTTCTCATGGATATCTAAAGTGCGCTATATGCAGTATTCAGGCTAGAAAGGTTATAATTCTCGTTATAAATAATTGATTACGAAACTTTCCTGATTTCGAGACTGGTTACATGGAGGCACAACCCGTGGCATTACCTAAGCATGCATATTTCAAAGGAAAAATCGTCCCTTATTCAGAAGCTAAAGTCGGCGTGCTTACCCATGCGCTGAACTATGGCACTGCAGCTTTTGCCGGCGTGCGTGCATATTGGAATGAAGAGCAACAACAGCTATATATCTTCCGGGGATATGATCACTACCGTCGTTTCCTCAATTCGGCCAAGCTGCTATGCATGCAACTGGACCAAACCCCTGAAACCCTTATTAAATCTACCGTGGAATTACTACGTGCCGATGGTTATCACCAGGATATCTATATCCGCCCGCTGGCATATAAATCCGATGAGGTTATCGGGGTGAAACTCCATGGCTTGCATGATGAAATCTCTATCTGTGCCATCCCATTCGATAAATATCTAGACGATGACACCAACGCCCACGTGACCATCTCATCCTGGCGGCGCGTGGATGATAATATCATCCCTGCCCGGGGTAAGATCTCGGGGGCATACGCTAATTCCGCATTTATTAAAACAGATGCCGTCCGGGCGGGTTTCGATGAAGCTTTGGTACTTACCCAGGAGGGGCACATCTCTGAAGGTAGCGCAATGAACTTTTTTATGCTGCGCGATGGGCTGCTCATCACCCCACCCATCACCGAGAACATCCTGGAGGGCATCACCCGTAGAAGTGTGATCGAGCTGGCCAACCAGGAGCTCAACCTTGATGTGGTGGAGCGCCCAGTAGACCGCACCGAGGTGTACCTGTGCGATGAGCTTTTCCTTACCGGTACTGCTGCCCAGGTGACTGCAGTCACTCGCGTGGATTTCCGTCCGGTTGGCGATGGGAAGATGGGTCCAGTCACAGCCAGGCTGTACCAGCTTTTCCAGGACGTGCTGCGCGGGCGGGTGAGCAAATATCTCCACTGGCTTACGCCAGTGTATCAGAACTAAACTGGCTATTCCTTACAGGCAGGCAGGAATTAGTGCAGCTCAATCGTAAATCTTATTAATTTTAAATATCACCGGCCGGGTGCCATCGGTGCAGCAGGCAATGATCGAGTTGGGTTCTTTATACCAGAAACCGAAATTTCCATCGGCAGCAAAACCCACCAGCTCCTTGTAAATATCGTCCCATACCCAGGGGCAGAATCCGTCTGGAATACTGCCAAAGACGTCGGTGATGAACTCCTGGCCTTCGCTGAACACCTCACACGGGCCGAGTGTTTTCTTTCTCTCTTCAGCTACGTAGCGGTCAACAATATCTTCGTTAAAAGTCCGTTTTAAGACGGTTATTTTGCACTTGACCATTTTCCACCTCGAATAAATAAACATTTCTCGGGCAGGCTCTGGTAATTCATGCAATCGGCCACACATTTGAGGGTTGCCGTGGGAAAAGAGCATCCAACAAGGATTGAAATTCGTCCCGGTCAGTCCAGCAATCTGCAAATCCAGCCTTGAGCATGTCCATATTGCGGTAGCCGAACAGCAGTTGTAGAAATGTGTATGGTGGGAATGCCGCCTCGCCGGCATGGCCTACCGGAGTGGGCCTCCAGGCTTCGATGTCCACCAGCCGACCTTTGTCCAGTACCATTCGAACGCCGTCCCTGTAGAAGGTGATTTTCACCTCCCCACTATAGCCAGCCATGGGAGATGTGGTCAGTCGCTGCTCTAACACAGGCTTAATCAATCGCAGGAATCCAGGCACATCCGCCAAACGCAGGTACCAGGCATACGGTCGGCGGATACGTGGCATGCGATCTGGCATTACGTGGTACGCCGGATGGTCTTCACCCAATACGAAACCAAAGCCCACAAAAGGCTTTTTCTCCCCGTGCTCTGGAAGCAGCTGTTCGTACAATTGTTCAAGAAAACGGATTACGGTGGGTGTCACTTCCAACCAGGGGAAGCCGGGAATGAGCTCATAGCCTTTAAGCGTCATCCACCCACCCCAGGAAAACGGATCGTGCAAGATATAACCGCATGGTCTGCCATCTCGAGTCTCTATCAGCCGCACGACCCCCCTGTTGACATTTTTTTCGCTCTTTCCGCTCAGCTCATAGCGCCATAATTCCTCGTCCCACATGCATGCCACTAAGGAACGCTTACAACCCAGCTCATACAGCTCAGATATAAACGGAATATCCGCTTCCACAGCCGGGCGGATGAAGTATGGCTCCTGCTCACCTTCTTTAAGCCTGGGGATATTCGCGAGATAACCAGACCGGCCACCTCCCAGGTTCATTGCCATTTCGTAACCGAACAACCGGTAATAATACGGGATGCCGGTAATGGCTTCCAGCAAATCGCCATTTTGGGCGCTCCACTGGTGTACTAAATTAAATTGCTGGTGCACCAGTCCCCGGTTGCGGTATTCTGGCAAGGTGCCCACCAGCTCGGGGCGGCCTACCTTGAACGGTATACCAGCATAAGTCCAAACCTGCGGGATCAGGTTCATCGATGACACGATTTGCCCCTTGCCCACATCTTCCACAATGGTGAAACTATCAGGCTTAAATGTTGGGTGGGGCTTGGCTAATAAATCATACGTCCAGGCCCACACTCGCTCGTCAGGCTTGTCGATGCCCTCATCAGAATGAATGCGGGCATTAAAATCCGACAATGCCTGGGCATCCTGCGGGTTGGAACGGCGTAAAATTAACCCACTGCCCAGATCAATGGGTAAATGGCTGGTAGGGGCGGGTGAAGTGGTCATGGTGTTCTCCTCATCAATGCCAAAATAGCACGCCAAGTCTATCACCAACCTCTAGGAAATGGCAACCGTTTATCTCTTTAGGTCTTCCATGTATTTATGGCGGAACTTTGCCACCTTGGGGGCAATCACCAGCATGCAGTAACCCTGGTTGGGGTTTCGCTTGAAATATTCCTGGTGGTAATCTTCAGCCGGGTAAAACGTCTCGAAAGGCACCAGCTGGGTAACTATGGGTTTATTCCACAATTTTTGTGCCATCAGCTCCCCCATCACCTGCTCGGCAGTCGCCTTCTGCTCAGGGTTATGGTAGAAGATCACCGAGCGGTACTGCGTGCCCACGTCCGCGCCTTGCCGGTTTAATGATGTGGGGTCATGGATGGTGAAGAACACTTCCAATAGCTGCCGGTAGCTCACCACCTGCGGATCGTAAGTGATCTGCACCGTCTCAGCATGGCCAGTTTCTCCTGTGCAAACCAGCTCGTAAGATGGATTCGCTTCCTTTCCGCCCGAATAACCTGATACCACGTCCAGCACTCCCTTCAGCTCATCATACACTGCTTCCAGGCACCAGAAGCACCCGCCTGCCAGGGAGGCAACCTCTACAGCCTTCTCTTTCCCATTTTCCATATTTCACCTCGCGTAATATCGATAAATTATATCTTATTATCCCTAATTGGCTGCGGATTGGCTATAAAAGTCGCCCACTGCTCCGCTAACCGCGAAATCTTGTATTAATACGCCCTTTGAGACATTTTCCAGCCCCATAAGGGAATATAATTGGATTTATCAAACCATCATTTTTACCAAGAAAATCGGAGGGATACAATGGCTGACCGCAAAAAAATTAACCTACCCTATCTGTTTGACAAAGTTGCCAATCACCAACCCATCACCTGGCTGACCTGCTACGATTACCCCACCGCTTACCTGATGGAGCAGGCTGGCCTGGATATGCTGCTGGTGGGTGACAGCCTGGCGATGACCATGCTGGGTTATGAAACCACACTGCCTGCCACCATGGATGATATGATCCGCCACTCTGCGGCTGTACGTCGGGGTGCCCTCACTGCATTCATCATTGGCGACATGCCATACATGAGCTACCAGCCCAGTGTCGAGACGGCCATCCGCAATGCGGGGCGCTTCATGGCAGAAGCGGCCTGCGATGCCATCAAGCTGGAGGGAGGCGTTGAAATGGCCGACCGCATCCATGGCATCGTCAATGCCGGCATCCCCGCCATGGGCCACCTGGGCCTGACCCCTCAAAGTGCCTCAGCCCTGGGCGGTTACCATGTCCAGGGGCGCGGCGCACGCACTGCCAAGAAGATCATCGATGCCGCCAAGGCCCTGGAGCAGGCCGGGGCTTTCGCCGTATTGCTCGAGATGGTGCCCGACCGGGTGTGCGAGATCATCACCGAGCGCGCCGAAAATTGCATCATCATGAGCCTGGGTTCCGGCCCCCACGCCCACGGGCAGCTGTTGATCTACCACGACATGTTCGGCCTCTACCCGCGCTTTAAACCCCGCATGGCCAAGGTATTCGGCAATGCCGGCGAGGTAATCCTCAACGGCCTCAAGCAATATGTCCAGGAAGTATCAGACAAGTCCTTCCCCCAGCCCGAGAACTGGTTCACCATCAAAGACGAGGAATACGACGAGCTGATGGGGATGCTATAAACGTCTATTGCCCTGCTGGCATTACTGATGATTGGTTGATTTCCAGGTATTTCTGAAATTACTGGCTAAAAATAGCCAATCTTCATTGTGAATAATTTATCGGGTCATCAAACTAAAGAGCTGAGGTGATTTAGATCAACGCCTCAGCTCTTTAAGTTGTTATTGTCAGATGAGACAATGGATTTGGCAGATCAATAGCCATGCCATAGCAAACTAAACTGTGCATCTTGGTGATCAGCCAACACAAGTATGTTACTCTCAAAAGTTCATCCAATATAGACGGAATATCACCCGCATAATTTAATGATGATTAGCTTTAATTAATAAAGCTCTTATAGGTTCACCTAACATAGTTTATAATTGTGATAGTATTTATCACATTATGGGGGAAATCAGGAGACTTCCACATCAGATACACAAGGAAGTAAAGGAGGAGATTATAAAAACAAACGCTAACCGCGGTTCTGTTGCTGCTGCGTTTTTGCTAATTGTCTTTTTTACTGGCTTCAATGCCATTGCAGTCAAGTATAGTGAAGTCGAGCTACCTCCTTTCTTTAGCGCCGCCATCCGCTTTGGCATCGCGGCAATTTTGCTCGTCGTGATCATGCTGCTATTTCGCCTGCCCTTTCCGCGTGGACCAAATCTAAAGGGCGCTATGCTTTTCGGCATCTTGGGATGCGGTATCAGCCGGGCATTGCTATACTATGCGCTCCAAAGCCTACCATCAGGCATATCGATGGTGCTCCTGGCACTGGTTCCCTTGCTAACTTGCCTGTTTGCCTGTATTCACAAACAGGAAATATTCCGCTGGAGAACTTTAAGCGGTTCCATCCTGGCAGTTGGGGGAATCGGGATCATGGTTAAAGACCACCTGAATAGCCAATTGCCCATCCTGCCTGTGCTGGCGGTGATTGGCGCCGCGGCTTGTTATGCAGAAGCGATCGTCATCATAAAAAATTTTCCCCAGAGTCACCCTATTTCAACCAACGCCATTGCGCTCACCACGGGCTCCATAATCTTGTTTATTTTTTCAGCAATAATGAGAGAAAGCCCCATACTGCCAAATTTGGCAACCACTTGGGAATCTTTAGTTTATCTGGTGATTTTGGGTACAGTCGCCACTTTTATGCTCACCATATATGTGATTAATAGTTGGAGTGCCTCAGCCAGCTCTTATCAATTCGTGCTATTCCCCATTATCACCATGGTTGCGGGAATAAGAATGGCCAATGAAACCGTGAATATCGCCATGCTTGCAGGTAGCCTGCTGGTATTAACCGGTGTTTTTATTGGGGGGGTTGCCAAAACCGGCCATCTCAAACTGATCTACACCCGGTTGATTACAAGGCTTATAGCCCCACCCATAGAGTGTTAAGACTGAAAAGAGTTTATCAAAGATGGTTAATGATCAGCAAGTTGAAAAGAGTGAATTGGCAATTCATTTCAAAATAGAAAAGATATACAAATCATTTTTCTTCTTAACCATTGAACAAAAACCAGGTGATGATGATCAACAAGTCCGGCGATTTGAATGAATAAAATCAGGAGGATATAAGAGGATATAAATGGAAGCCAAGACCCAAACACGTTCAGCGCTGATTGCATTCCTTTTGACTGTGTTTTTAGCAGGTAATAACGCCCTCGCAGTAAGATTCAGCAACGTTGAGATCCCACCCTTCTTTGGTGCCGCGATTCGCTTTGCCATTGCTGGTCTCATCCTGTTTTTGATCGTCCTGTTCTTGCGTTTACCCTTGCCTCGCGGGCGTAATCTGCTCGGCGCTGTCCTGTTCGGCGCTTTGGGTACTGGAATTAATTACGCCTTGATGTATTGGGCGCTGGAATCTCTCCAGGCGGGCATGTCAATGGTGATCCTTGCCCTAGTGCCATTGCTCACATTTTTATTCGCCTGCCTGCATAAGCAGGAAGCTTTCAGTTGGAAATCCATTGCAGGTTCACTGCTGGCGGTGGGTGGCATTGTGACCATTATTGCCGGGCAGATCAACGCTCAATTGCCCATCCTGCCGTTGCTGGCAGTGGTAGCAGCAGCCGCCTGTTTTGCTGAGTCCACCGTAATCATCAAAATCTTCCCTCAGAGTCATCCCATCACTACCAATGCGATTGCCCTGAGCATGGGGGCGGTGATCCTGTTCGTGCTTTCACTGCTGTGGCGAGAGCAGCCGGTGATTCCCACCCAGAGCGTTACCTGGATATCGCTTGTTTATTTAATAATATTTGGCTCAGTGGTTACCTTTATATTGACGGTATACGTGATCAAAAATTGGAGTGCTTCAGCTGCATCATATCAATTCGTGCTGTTCCCGTTTGTTACCATCACCATGGGGTCCTGGCTGGCTAATGAAACCATTAATACAGCCTTGTTGCTTGGAGGGTTATTGGTCTTGGCGGGGGTATATATCGGTGGGATTGCCAATACCAGGCAAATTAAAAAGATATATCAGGGAATACTCGCCAGGCACAAGCTTCCCTGTCCGGATTGCTGAACGACGATTTAGCGTTGATATGCAAGCAAGAATTTTACCCGGATGGATTACTTCATGCTTCTCCCGAACGCTAATACCGTATGGTAAAATTGCACTCGCCTAGAAAAAAATACGCGGGCGTGGCCAAGTGGTAAGGCATCAGCCTTCCAAGCTGATATTCGCGGGTCCGAATCCCGTCGCCCGCTCTGAAATTGACACGATGCCTATTATCGGGCCCATAGCTCAGAGGCAGAGCGGACGGCTCATAACCGTTTGGCCGTAGGTTCGATCCCTACTGGGCCCACCAACAAAAATAGCCCTGATCGGGGCTATTTTTTTATTCTATAAGAATCACCGGTCAATTAACCATGGCGTATAACTGTCATTTAATTGCCGAATCTCTAAATAGCAGCGGCAATTTCACGTATCTGATAGGATACTTCACCCTCGTCACCACCGGCTCACCATAAGCGAAGGCGCCCTCATCGCAGCGTACTGCATAGCTGTCATTGACAATCTCCATCCCGCCGTCCACCTCCACCTGGAAGGTCAGCTCCAGGCTCTTGCCAGGGTCGAGCACCGGCAGGGTCCACTGCACCGCGTCGCCCACCAGCTGCCCTCCCGAGCTGGCGCTGCCAAAGATGTAAGTAGTATTCGCCGGGATGGTATCAGTGATGGTTAAGAGAGTTGCCTGCTGGCCCAGGTTGGTCACTTTTAGGCGATACAGCAGTGGTGTGCCCACCATCACCGGGTCCGGACCGGCTGATTTGCTGATGCGCAGCACCGGTTTATCGGTGATATAGGCTACGGCTGTCACCACCTTGTCTTGCAGCAGGCTGGTGTGGCTGATGATGGCGGTGTTGGTCACCACGCCCTCGAAGAAATCATCCACCAGCACGGTGAATGTGATCAGCTGCTCTGAATAAGCACCAACATCACCTGTCCACTCCAGGCTGACAATATCGCTGCTCAGCTCCCCCGATGTCGCCACCGCATCTCTCTGATAGGTAGTGTACTCCCAGGGGAAGATATCGGTCACCTTGACACTATCCAGGTCATCTGGGCCTGTGTTCGCCACATGCACGCTATAAGTCAGCATAATTCCCTCCCCGGGTACAGCCCAGGTGGGGGTCACCGTCTTGTACGAGTCCACCAGCCCCACCTCGCGCACCGTGGTGGTCACCGGCTCTCCCAGGTTGGTCATTGTTCCGGTAATCTCCCCCTCATACCATGTGGCGCGGTAATCATCATTGATAATCAAGGTGCCGCTCACCATGTCAGCGTCCACCGTAACATTGAAGCTGCGGAATAATATGTCCCCCGGCCCCATCGACGGCAAGGTCCACGAGACCACCGTACGCCCATCCCCTGTCTCATACCAGCTGCCATCATCGCTGATGCTATCGGTGTTCAGGGTGACGCTGTTGGGCACGGTATCGGTCAGGATGGGAGGTGGAGACATCTCGGTGGTGAAAGCACTGTCGAACACCTGGAGTGTATATGTCATGCTACCCCCAGGGGCAACCTCGGGTGGAGCTGTCTTGCTGGGGATTAGGTTTGCAAAGTGGGTGACCATGCCATTGGCAGTGCCAGTCACTGGCTCGGTGGTATACGCACCCAGGGCGTCGGTGATAACTATCGTGGCAGTGTATGTGGTGCCCTGCTCACCGCCAATGGTGCTCTGGCCCTCGTAAGTGGTGAAGGTGACCACCTCCCCAATGTTCATATCGCCCGACCAGACGAATTCTGTGCATTGGAAGTAATCATCGCACGGGAAGCCATCTGATAAGCTGCCAATCACCGGGTCGATGATATCTCCCCGGCTGATGCTGATGCGCCCAAACTTGAGCACCGCCGTGGCGTCCAACGCGTTCCCGGGTCCCAGGTTTTTGACTGTCAGGGTGGGCGTCACCGGTTTCGTTCCACCGCCGGTGCCCTTGGCAATCGGGTCGAGCTCGGCAGTAGCTTCGAAAGTGGGACCGGCGATCAGGCTCGGAGTCGGTATACCCAAAGCGCACGCCCCTTCAGCGCTGCATACCTGGTAGCTATCGTTCAGGATGATGATATCCGCAATATCCCCGATATAGACGGTGAAGGTCACCTGGGCCGATTCACGTGTATCCAGGATGGGGATTTCCCAGCTGACGATCCCATTCGCATAATTACCGCCGCGCAGGTATTCGACCCCCGTGGGCACCGTATCGCTGATCACCAGGTTGGTAGATCGCGAGCCCAGGTTGAATACGGTCAGGGTATAGGTCATCTCGCTGTTAGAGCCGGGTGGGTCGGGTTCCACGCCCTTATACAGGATAAAGATTGCGTCGATCACTGTGGTGGTATAAGGCGCTCCGGCGATGATCCCCTCCGGGCTTACCACCAGGTAAATATCGTTGGTGATTACCGTTCCGCTCACCACATCCGGGTCAACTGTCACGCTGAATGTAAATGGCATGGTTGCCCCAAAATCAAGATCGACCGTGCGGTGCCAGGTGACCACTCCATCGGCGTAAGAGCCATCCGCGCCTGCTTGCAGGAAGGTGGTATCGGTGGGCACGAAATCGGTCACCGTGATGGGAACACCCACCGCATCCTGCCCCATGTTAGTCACGATGAGCTCATATTCCAACGGCTGGCCTTTGCCAGGCAGGCTGGGGGTGGAAATTTTGCTGATCTCAAACAGCGGCTGATCGGTGATGTGCGCCTCGGCGGTCACGCTCACCGGTTTGGTGATCATCGGGTCGCTGATGACGGCGGTGTTGGCGATGATGCCCTCGTACCCGGGTGTGACGATGACGTTGAAAGTGATTGCCACCGAGCTGTCAAAGCCCACCTCACCCGGCCCCCACAGCACCATGCCGTCCGTATACACAGGCGTAGGTGGTGCGCTCGATTGCACCGTACCGGTAAAGGTGGTGCTGACAGGGATCATATCCACCAGTGTGGTATTTATCGCCGAATATGCCCCTGTATTGAGGATTTTAACGCTATACTCCAGCGTCGCTCCTTCCGTACCCGCCAACGTGGGAGTCACCACCTTGCTTGAAAGGCTCAACTTCGGGTAGCCCTCTGGTGGTGGTATCGGCCCGGCTGCCCGCACGCCTTCAGACGTATTGCGGGCAAACACCACGGCTGTCGCTACCAATAGAATACCAATACATAGTATGGTGATCAATTGGATGGCTTTTTTTAGATTGGTTCGCATTTCTGCCTCCTTATCACTGACATCTGCCGGGGTTATCTAAATTACACAGCTCTACCCGCATGCAGGGTACGGCTTTAGAGGGCATGCCTCTCAGCCATTACCAGTTAGGTTGCAATTTTCAATCCAACCTAGGGAAAAGGCAAAGGCACCACGCTTATCTCGCCGGAGTTTGGATCCAGCCTGTAGTTTTGCCCGTCGATGGAGACTAGCGCCCGGTAGGACTCTTTCCATTCCAGGATGGACAGCGTTTGATTCAGGAAGGACACCGTTTGGTTCTCCTTCTCAAGCAGGTTAATCACCTGTCCGGTGGCGAAGTTCATCCGCCGCAGCGAATACCCGCTGGGGAAGCACGAATCGCTGTATGCGATGATGAATAAGGCAATCTGCATGTCAGGTGCCCAGCTGAAATTGCCTATGGAACCGTATTCGACACCTTCGGGTAATTCTACGCTGAAGCGTAAATCCGCTTCACTGCCAAAGTCGAAAACACCCACTTGCAGGGCTTGCATATCGGCGGAACAGATTACCTTGCTTTTATCAGGTGACAGTGTGATCCACCCACCCAATCCAGTGATATGGGGCTGATTTTCCCGGTATTGAGATCAACCCTTCGTAAATTCCCTGCCTCCCAGCGGTTGGCGGCCATCCGGGATATTTTTATCAGCAAAATATAGGTACTTTCCATCGATGGACCATCCCAATAGGTCAGGGATCGAATATCCCATCACCAACGGCGACCACCGGTTTACTAAAACCCATCGATCCTGGTTGCCGCAGTTGACCATGGCATAAGTGAAGAAATTTACTCGGTATCATAATCAGCTTCTGCGCTCGGCCAGGACGCTTTTCAATTCGCAATACCCGTCTGCGGAAGAGCGGAGGGGCAGGTTCCCATATGGTAGATAAGCGATTCCTCCGAATCGGTTATACTTGCCAAACCGGCAACATTATTGCAACATGAATGGCAAGTTACCGATGAAAATTCACACTATTACTATTTTTGTACTCTACTTTGCTGAGATGGCATGAAATTAAAACGATTTTCTCCCCATCGCTCGATCCGATTACTTGCCGTTTTCACTGTGATCATCACCTGCTTGTCACAGGCAGGCAGCATTAATGCTGCTCCGGGATCGGTCGTGGTGGTTGAGGAACCGCTGCTCAGCCCGCCCTATACCACCTGCCCGGCAACCTATTGGTACCCATTCGCCAACAACCGCGGCCACACCGCCTACCTCACCCTGAATACGGATAACCCCGCCCATTCCACCAACTATGCTGAGTGGCACCCAATGATACCCGAGGAAGGTTACTACCGGGTGGAGGCTTTTATCGCCGCCCACGAGCCCATCGTCTGGTGCACTGGCGAGGGGCGCACCATCGATCACGATACTGCGCAAGCACATTACTTCATCCACCACGCCTATGGCACATCGGAGCGGCAGGCAAGCCAGTACCCACTCGGCAACGTCTGGCTCGACCTGGGGGAATTTTATTTCAACGCCGGTAATGCTGGCTATGTCAGCCTCACAGATTTGAATGCAGAGCTGGAATACAGCACCACGGTCTCGTTCAGTGCCATGCGCTTCACCTTCACCCGTCCCGCTCGCCCGCAAACGTACCTGCCTCTGGTCCACTACACCGACTCGGAAATGCAGCCCCCTCCAGGCACCGGGCTCATCCAGGCGCAGGGCTTCGACTCTTGTTACCTTCCCACCATCTCGAAAATGCAGGTCTGGTGGGATCACAGCCCTTACGCCTTTTATGCTTTATATCTGGGCGGCATCCACCTTCCATCGATTTGCGCCACAGCCGACGCTGCCTGGGTAAGTGCCGTCCACCACCAGGGCTGGAGTTTTGTGCCCACCTGGGTCGGGCCGCAAGCGCCGTGCTCCAGCTATAAATACAAGATGAGCTTTAACCCTGCCATTTCCTACCAGCAAGGCCGCCAGGAAGCTGACCTTGCCTCCCAGAAAGCCGCCTCGATGGGCTTGTCGAATGATGGCCTGGGCGGCACGATTATTTATTACGATCTCGAGCCTTACGGTGTCTCCACCCCTGAGTGCCGCCAGCCGGTGCAGGCTTTCTTTAATGGCTGGGTGGAGCGACTGGATGAGCTGGGCAACTCGGCGGGAGGCTACGGCTCGCGCAACTCGTATCCCTCCGATTGGGCCACCATCGCCCATGTGCCTGATGACGTCTGGCCAGCCTCCTGGTACGCCAGCGGCTACGACCCATATGCCAGCGTCTTTGGCATCTCCTGGCTCGAAGGGCTGTGGGTCAACCACCAGCGCATTCGCCAGTATGCAGGCGAAGTCAACAACACTTGGGGCGGCGTGACCCTCAACATCGATATCAACGTGGCAGACGGCATGGTAGCCCTGCCACCCGAAGAGCCATTATCCACTCCACCTGTGACCTCCACAGCCTCAATCGAAGACACAGGCTGGCTTTCCGCACAGCAGGGCTGGCTGGTGAGCGCAAAGCGCTTGTATTGGACCGATTCCCGCGGCCAGAGCTGGCAAGATATCTCGCCTGCCTCCGTCCACCTGGCCTATTTCCTGACTGACCAGCAGGCTTGGGCAATATCAGCTCCTACGAGAGGCTCGATCGAGCTTTATCACTCTTCCAATGGAGGATCAACCTGGAATAGTCAATCTATACCTCTTCCTGAAGATGATTTATGGCCGATGCAACTCCACTTCACCTCGCCTGTACAGGGTTGGCTGACCATGCAAAAAATGTCCGGCCAGGCACTCAGCACTGGCTTGCTGCTTAAAACCGAAGATGGCGGTCTCACCTGGAAAATGTATGATCTTCCGGCGATTGGCAAAATCAGCTTCAGCTCGCCCACCGACCTCTGGCTTGCTCACAATGATCAAATTTATCACACGGTAAATGGCGGAGCTACCTGGCAACCTGACCCGCCCGATGCATTGCATTTTGCACAAAATGACGTCCCTGAGGGCAGTACTCTCTCCGGCTGGTTATCAATTAGCCTGGGGTGGGCAGCCACTTCCTCGGGTGAGTGCACCGGTGAGAAATCATCCTCGGCTTTTTCATGCCAGGTCACCAGCTCCTTGTGGCAAAGCCAGGATGGTGGCTCTTCGTGGCAAGCTATCCCCATGCCAGTTTCTATCTCCCTTCAGCCTTGACCCTTCCAAATTTATTCAAATCGGTGGTATAAGCACGTAGAATCAACCCATCATTAGGTGTCTTATGACCTTGCAGTCTTATTTACATCAAATTACTACATCCGGAGAGTTGCTCACCATCCACACCCCGGTTTCCAAGACCTATGAGGCTGCCGGTATCCTCAAGCAGGCTGAGCCGCGCACGGTTTTATTTGAAAAAATCAGGGAAAGCTCCTTCCAGGTAATTGGTAACCTGGTCGCCTCCAAGGCCCAATTTGCCGACTATCTGGGCATCGGGGTGCGGGATCTCATCCCCGCGCTCACACGCGCTATTGAATCCCCACTCACCTGCCCGCAGGTCACCTCGGCCGCCTGCCAGGAGGTGGTCGTCAGCCAGCCTGAACTGGATGCCCTGCCCATCCTGCGCCACTGCGCCCTGGATGGTGGCAATTACATCAGCGCTGGGGTTTTCATTGCCCGCCACCCCAGGTACGGCCAGAATTTAGATTTTCACCGCGCGATGCAAATCTCACCCAATGAGCTGGTCATCCGTGTGGTTCGCGGCCGGCACTTTGACCGTTACCTTCAAGAATTAGGCAGCCTGGATATAGCCGTGTGCATTGGTGTAGCGCCTAGCGTGCTGGTAGCAGCTGCCACTTCGGTGGGTCTGGGTGTCGACGAGCTGAAAATTGCCAATGACCTTTCCACCCTATACCTGGGACAGCCAGTTGACCTGGTGCGCGCTAAAACCGTGGACCTGCTGGTGCCTGCTGAAGCAGAGTTCGTGCTGGAAGGCACAGTTCACCACGATAAGCGTCACCCCGAAGGTCCCTTCGTCGACCTGACCGGAACATATGACATTGTGCGCAATGAACCTGTCTTTGAAGTGAAAACCATCACTCACCGCAAAGGCGCCATCTGGCATGCCCTGCTGCCAGGTGCCCTCGAGCATAAGCTGCTGATGGGTATGCCGCGCGAGCCCACTATTTTCAAGAAGGTCAATGAGGTGGTGAAGTGCCTGGATGTAAACGTCAACCCGGGCGGTTGCTCCTGGTTGCACGCCATCGTGCAGATTGATAAAAAAGGCGAGGACGACGGTAAAAAAGCCATCCAGGCGGCTTTTGCCGGTCACCGCTCTTGCAAGCATCTCTTCGTGGTCGATAAAGATATCGATATTTATAACCCGCAGGAAGTGGAGTGGGCGTTAGCCACCCGCTTCCAGGGCGATGCCGACCTGTTGGTCATGCCCCGAGAGCCAGGTTCTAGCCTGGACCCCTCCAGCGAGCGCACCAGGAATGGAATCCACCTCACCACTAAGCTGGGCTTCGACCTAACCAGGCCACTCACCAACCAGGGCAAGAATTTTGAAAAAGCCCTCTTTCCCATGGTGGACCTGGATCGATATCTCAAGTGAGTGCCGGCATGTCGGTGAACCTTCCGGTAAGGTTTTTATCATGAACGAAATACGGCTGACCACAGAAGAAAAACAGATGCTTTCTGGAGAGCAGGGGCGGGCAACTCAAAAGGCCATGCAGATCCTGGTGGCGTTGGGCAATATCTACCAGGCAGAACGCATGATCCCAGTTTCCAGCGTGCAGGTCGCCGGAGTCAGCTACGACAATCTGGGCGAGGCAGGGCTTCAATTCCTCGCCGAGATGGCCGATGGGGGAGGAAAGGTGCGAGTGCCCACCACGCTCAATCCAGCCGGTATGGACCTGAAAAACTGGCGCGCTCTAGGCATCCCTGCTGAATTTGCCGAAAAACAAGCCAGGGTCATTGAGGCTTTTACCCGCATGGGAATCAATCCCACCTGCACATGCACTCCCTATCTGGTGGGCAACCTCCCCGCCTATGGCCAGCATTTAGCATGGTCAGAAAGCTCGGCAGTATGTTATGCTAACGCGGTAATCGGGGCACTTACCAACCGCGAGGGAGGCCCATCCGCCCTGGCAGCTGCCCTCACCGGTCGCACTCCTCAGTATGGGCTTCACTTGAAAGAGATGCGCCTCCCGGCTATTACCTTCAAAGTCTCAGCAAGCCTTACCGGTACGCGCGATTTTGGCGCCCT
>Ga0172363_10000288_pt1 | contig 36311 bp, 35 predicted proteins | sample LakKivs2_kivu2a2_FD_114541 | JGI IMG/M metagenome (GOLD analysis project Ga0172363, IMG submission 114541) | Sediment microbial communities from Lake Kivu, Rwanda - Sediment s2_kivu2a2 | ecosystem: Environmental > Aquatic > Freshwater > Lake > Sediment | place: Rwanda: Western Province, Lake... | reverse complement strand
GCTGAGATCCCAGAGTCCAAAGAACGTGAAGTTCTTGGGCAAGGTGCCTCACGACGATGTTCCCGATCTCATAGGAGCCGCAGATGTCTGCGTTGCTCCGGTAAGGGCGTATCAGAAGGACATCGTCCACAATGATCAAGACGTTTGGAAGGTATCCGAGTATGCTGCGCTCGGCAAGCCCATCATCGCAACCAACTTGGCTCCCTCCAGTCAGTATGAGCTTGTGAACGGCGACGCCGATGGATTCTCAGAAGCCATCAAGAGAGCCATTGCAGGCATGGTCACTCCGGCAACGCCAAGGTTCTGGGAGGATGTGTCTGAGCCAGCTTTGCTTAGCGCCTATGGCCAGCTGGCAACATAAGTCAAAGTGGCTCTTGCCCTCTAAGCAGTCTGAGCATCTCCAGGGCACTGGCCCCGGGATCCCGGGAACCGGTTATGTGCCTTCCGACTATGACTATGTCTGCGCCCGATCTCACAAGAACCTCTGTTGTCTCCGGCGTTATGCCCCCAGCAACAGCCACGAGTTTTCCCGGAAACGAGTTCTTCAGTTGGAGGACCTTTAGCCCAAGTGTTTCCGGGTCGAGCCCCTGGTCAATACCGCCGTGACATATCAGCACATCGGCCACCTTCGCGAGTGTAGCAAGTCCCCTAGCGTCGATTGAAGATCCCAGCAAGTCGACAAGGCAGAGAAGGCCTTTGGCCTTGCAGGTGGCTCCGAAAATCTCGACCGTCTCCCTCGGAGCGAGCGCTGAGACTGTTGCTCCATCAGCGCCACCTTTTTTGGCTAACGACACCTCGACCTCGGCCGCGTCCAATGTCTTGGTGTCTGCGATGACCATTCTACCCTGGGACTCCTTCTTGACAGCTCGTATGGCGCTGATCCCATGTGCTTTTAACAGCGGGGTGCCGACCTCCAGTATTACCCTCCTCAAAGGCAGCGCCCTGCAAACGCGCAGGGCGTCCCTCATGTCTGTGATGTCCAATGCCACTTGCAGAAGAGGGCCGCGCTGTGATCCCAACCCAACCACTTTAGAGTTCATCCTATCGTCGGGGCTCCGAACTCTGGATAAGCTTATCAAATGATGCCCCAAATATCACCTGATGTCAGTTCATCGTATCATGTCTCCGGAGGAGCAAGTGATATACGAGGAGGAGGCCAGATACATAGGAGGTCTCTCTAGGTGGACCGGTTCAGCTTCTGGAAGGCTGGTGTTGACGAACAAGAGAATATACTTCGAAGTGACAGTAGGAGGGTTGCGGGACAAGAGGCCGGAACTCTGTTTCGAGAACACTCTGAACAATACCACGGAAATCAAAGTGGGCCAACTTTCATCCTTGAGCAAGCCCGTTGTGACCGTCGTGTACAAGTCAAGACAGGGGGCCCTAGAACAGCCCAGCTTCCAAGTGCAGAGCCCAGAGGCCTGGAAATCCGCGCTTTCAAACGTGAAGTTGAGCTCGGTTTTCTAGGTCGACCAGACCAGGGTTGAGGTCCTCAGGACTCCCGGGATCTTCCTGATCAGAGTGACGACCCTGTCCAAGTCAGCCATCGTCTCCGCGGTTATCTTGGTGATCACGTCATACTGCCCGTAGGTCACAGCTATCTCGGTGACCCCTGGGAGGCTTCTGACTTGTTCCGCGATCTCATGTTCTCTTCCTATCTCGACCACGACGAGGATATGCGCCACGACCAACCTGACTTCGCCACATCTCAGGGCATTTTAAACTTGCGACTACCGGCCTGAGGTGGATATGCTTAAATAACGAGCATCTTCCGCTTCAATTTCGATGTCGTCTCCCTTGATTCCGATCAGCAACCAGCAAGACCTCTCAGGGACCCTCTACTGGATCATCTACGTAATCGCTCTCATAGGGAGCATCGTCCTAGTCTTCATCTCGAGCAAGATAAGGCACGACAGGGAAGTCCAGAAGTTCTGGAACAAGGTGAGGACAGCCAGGAAAGATCCTTCATCAGTGTGGCCGTACCAAGAAGAGGAAGAGGAGTAAGTCACTATTCATCCTCTTAGCGACGGGAGCCCCCGGGCTCCGGTCTTGGTCCAACCATGCGCATGTTCACCGTTACAGCTTATCTGCTACCGTCTGGCGGTTTTGGGATGGTGAGATCTACTGAGCCGATGGGCATTGTTGCCCACGGCGGCTACATACCCACGCTCGGGGTAAGGCACAGGCCCCCCCGTGAGGGCGCAACAGGCGGGCTTGGGGTTCAGCGCGCCATCGCCCGATTGGACAGGATGAGTCTGCTCGATACAGTGGGGAGGCTCAGTAGGTCGCCATTGCGCAACCTGGTGGCTTCTAGGCTGGACGGCTTCCTTCATAACCGCGAGGCGGGATTCGAGACTTGGTTCTCCGAGTTGTCATTCTGCATACTAGTGGCCGCGAGCACCGCCAGATCTGGCCTAAGGGCTCAGGCCCATCTCGGGGGCAAGGGGTTTCTCACGTTGGATGAGGACCAGCTCCGAATGTCGCTCAAGTCCCTAGGTGTCAGATTTCACAACAGAGCGCACTACATAGTGGAGGCCAGAGAGCTAGGAGACTTCACGCGGATCATACTGCCTGCCCAGGATGTCACGAGGGCTAGGGACTGGATCGTATCCAACGTCAAGGGCATGGGTTACAAGGAGGCCTCGCACTTCCTAAGAAACATCGGGTTCTTTGACGTGGCGATCTTGGACAGACACATCCTCAACACGTTGAAGGATGCTGACTGCCTTCCATCAAGCCTGCCCCCCAGGAACAGGGCCCAATATCTCGAGTCAGAACAATCTGTGTTCGAATTGGCCAAAGAGGCGTCGATGTTCGCAGGCGAACTGGATCTCTACCTGTGGTATATGAGGACTGGAGACATAGTGAAGTGAGTCAACTATACACCCACTAGCGTCATCACGACCTCTCTTTCTCTCGGCCCCGACATCTCTATGAAATACAAACCCTGCCAATCTCCCAGCGCACACTTGCCCCCTTGCACCGGGACCGCCACAGATGAGCCTAGAACTGCGGACAGAAGATAGGCGCTCGCAGTCTCCGGTTCGCTTGGAATCATCGCTGCCTTATACTTCACCGCGGCCTCAAGGGTCGCATGCAGCACTTCAGGCACCAACTCACTGATGCCTTGCCTTCTGTTGGCCAAGACAAGCGCTGCAGTCGTGTGTCTGCTGAAGCATGACAGGAGGCCATTCTTGACCTCAGACGAGCTGACGAATTCCCTCGCTCTGCCTGTCAGTTCTATGGTTTCCCTCACCTTCGATGTCTCCAATCTGAGCGTTGTGCGTATGACTTTGCTCTGACCAGAGAGCACAAAGTCGTAACCGCGGGCGGACGGATTCCGTCTCATCGCGATCACCGATCTGTAAGACCGAGCAAAGCATTTAAAGGGTTCCACCCGCTCACGGCGGCAAAACTCTCTCCTTATCCGGTGGTTCTGTTGATCGATGCTACGTACGAGGAAGCATGCCCGAGCTGCTCGGGTCCGATCTCGACCGACAGGTTACTGATGAGACTCCCTTGTGAGAAGTGTTTGCCCGATCTCTCGACAAGTCACGACGATATTTTGAAAGAAGCTTCAAGGTTCGGAGAACCCTATGCTTCCTATCTCACCATGACGGCCATGATGCGCGATTTCGACCGATTCATCCAGGCGATTGCCCATTCAGGGCCCACTCCGATTCAACGTTGGGTGGCCAGACAGTCTTTCTTGGGTAGGTCCGTGATGGCCGTCGTTCCTCATGGCATGGGAAAGACTGCCGCGGCAATTGCCATTTGTCTGACCCATAGAAACAGATCTGGGCGGTGTCTCATCGTCAGCAGAGATAGAGCTGAGTCCAATGCCGTCCTGAAGACTCTCTCCTCGATGAAGTCCCAAGCGGCCGATGTGACGGGGTCGCCTCAGGCCGAAGAAGGAACAGTGCTAGTTGTCAGTCAGGACGAGTTCAATATCACAGATGAGAGCGGCTCCCCTGACTACACGGTTGCTGTGATTGACGATGCTTCCAGTGAGATCGCCAAGAGGCTCATGAAAACGGCACCTAAGCCGGTCGCCTCCGTAGTCTGGCTCAAGAGTTCGCCGTCGAGGCCGCTGACTAGAAGGAACTCAAGCAGCAGTGTCTCACCTGACAGGACATTCGATAGGTCTTTGAGAGAACAATATCATCATACGATACTCACGATCGAGGGCCGGTCCCCAGGCGTCTTAGCCGATATTCACGCGACTCTAGGTGACAGTGCAACCTACATTGTGAGCCAGGGAGCTCGCAAGTCACTGCCGGATGATGCCCAGGCGTTCAGCTACTCCGGCGTGCCCAACCTAGAAGATAGGGCCAAGATGCGAAGGGCAAGCTACCTCGTCTTCTACAAACCATCGTCTGCTTCGGGCAAGTCACGGGACCACGATCGATCAGGCGATGAATCTGAAAGTGATGTCGCCGATGGCTACCTGCATTGGATGGGCTACGCGATAGAGCTTGACTCAGAAGGGTTCAGCCTGCCAGCGGCCGTGATAGTCGATAGTAAGACGGGAATAGCCGACCTCCTCGGGCAGCTCGAATCACAGATCTCCTTCACAGCCAAGGACGTGACGGCCACTTTTCGAGAATCTCTGCTTGACCCAGCCGGTGCTTCAGCCCGTTCTAAAAGGACTGATCATATAGAGCCCATTCTGCTCATCGTGGAGTCGCCAACGAAGGCGAGGACTGTCGCGAGCATCTTCCGAAGGGTCGGCAGCGAGAAGGTGGACCCGCTCACGGTCCAATGGACCCTGATGAACAACAAGCTGCTTCAGGTCGTTGCCACTCAGGGGCACGTGTACGACCTCTCGCTGGATGGCGGGTTCCACGGGGTCTTCAGGAAAAGGGACTCATTCGTGCCAAGATACGGGTTCATCAAGAGGTGCAAGAGGTGTTCAGGACAAGTCGTGTCGAAGGACGTGTGCAACTTCTGCGGCGGATCCGATCTTGTCTCCAAGAAAAAGACAATGGATGCTATCAGGGACCTCGCGTCCACCAGTGAGCTAGTGCTGTTGGCAACGGACCCAGATTCGGAGGGCGAGAAAATAGCATTTGACATAATGGCCTATGTCTCGCCGATCACGGACCGAGTCGAAAGAGCTGAGTTTCACGAGGTGACTTGGAGAGGACTGGAAGACGCCCTTGGGTCTCCGAGGGAGATTCTGCCTGGTTTGGTCCAATCGCAAGTGCTGAGGAGAATCGAGGACAGATGGCTGGGCTTTGAGCTCAGCCGGAGGCTCTGGGACCGGTTCGGCAGCCGTCGCCTCTCTGCCGGCAGGGCTCAGAGTCCAATCTTGGGTTGGGTGGTCGACCGCTTCAGAGAAAGCAGGCAGAAGAAGAACTACGTCGTCCTTGAGTTGGAGTCAGGGCTTGCCGTGTGGTTGGATGTCACCGGAAGAGAAGACAGGAGAGACCTCGCCAAGTCGCTCGAGGGACAGATCGCGCAAGTCAACGTCCTCTCGGAGGAGACGGTGGAGGTGAGGCCACGCCCCCCATACACAACCGATTCGCTGCTGGCCGATGCGTACTACCTCTTGCACCTGAGCCCAGCAAGCACCATGAGGATGGCTCAAGACCTCTTCGAGACCGGGCTCACGACCTACCACAGGACGGACTCCACGCGTGTCTCCAGCTACGGCATCGGGATCGCCAAGAACTATATAGAGAGCAAGTTCCCTGGCGAGTTCAGAGGCAGGTCTTGGGGCGAAGGAGGCGCTCACGAGGCGATCAGGGCCACCAAGCCCGTTGACCAGGAGAAACTCTCTGAACTCGTCAAGAGCAGGGAGCTGAAACTTAGCAAGTCGCTGACGAGATACCACGAGGGCCTATACGGTATGGTGTTCAGGAGGTTTGTGGCCTCCCAGATGGGGAGCGCTGCGGTGAGAACTCAGAAGTTCGAGGTGAGCATAGCCGGCTTCAAGGTCGAGTTGCACAGGAGAGTGGAAGTAGTGAAGAAGGGGTTCACAGCTGTCGTGCCATTGAGGTTAGAGCCAAAGGTGTCTTCGGGCCCACAAAGCGTCAAATCGACGTCCCTGAAGACTCTGCCAAAAGCTAGGCTGTTCACCTTGGGAGATCTGGTCTCCGAGATGAGAAGAAGGGGAATAGGGAGGCCAAGCACATACGCGAAGCTCGCGGATACCGTCCTGAGGAGGAGATACGCATTCGAAGTACACGGAAGGATCATCGCCACCAACTTGGGCATGCAGGTGTCCGACTACTTGAGGTCGAACTTCGCCAAGTATGTCTCTGACGAGACGACCAGGGCACTAGGGGACAAGATGCAGCAGGTTGAGGATGGCAAGGAGGATTACCAGAAGATGCTGTCCGAACTCTATGAAGAAGTGAAGTCGATGCCCCCGTAGTGCTGTCGGCCTAGCGACGGTCGTGGAGGGTTCGAAGGCGCGGTATCAGGTGTGTGCCGTCGCACGATGGCGAGGTCCTTAGGTCGTCGAATCCCTCCCTGCAGGTGGCAAACGTCATACCATTTCTAAGCACGAGTGTCCTCGTTCTGACTAGCAGGTCTCGCCTGACTGTTTCCTTGAGATAGTAACAGTTGGACACTCTAGTGCCTTCCTGCTTGTACATGCGCTCTATGCGATCGGCCAATTCGGGGAACACCATTCGCAGCCTGACGAGGGAATCAGGTCTGGCCTTGTATGTGGAGGCAACCACATGCTTGACCCCATTTCGCGCAAGTGCCTCGATCAGGTGTGGGATAGCTCCATCGTTGACCCCCGGTATAATCGGATCGAGCCTTGCCGCTGTGGGAATCCCCGCTTCGCTCAGCTTAAAGAGAGTTTCCATCCTTCTTGTGGTGCTAGGTGCTTTTGGCTCCAGCTTGGCAGCGAGTTCATCGAGCGCAGTGACCGTGATCCCAACTGCAGCGGAAGACTTGGGAATGAGATCAGCGTCCCTCAGGACCAAGTCTGACTTCGTCTGTATCATGAAGCGAACATTGGCGTCGGACAATATCTTCAGTACTTGTCTCGTGATCCCGAGACTCCGCTCCATCGGCGTGTAGGGATCAGAACTGGCGCTGAGCAAGATGGGCAACCTCTTGTCAATCACCATGATGTCCCTTCGGATTCTGTCGATCACTCTGGCCTTGGCTCGTGGCTCAAAGGCCTTGGGTATGTACGAAGTGATGTAGCAGTAGGCGCACGAGTGACCACACCCTGTGTAGGGAGAAAGGGAGTACTTCGGAGGGCACGTGCAGAGGCGGCCTCGCCAGGGGTCAAACCTCTTGATGAGATCTCCCTCCGCACTCGGATCAGATGTCAAGTCCGAACGCACTCAGGAACTGAACTGTCCTGTCGTACTCTCTCAGGAAATCATACGCCTTTTCCGTCAGCCTGAAGAACTTCCTGTCTTCCTCGGATTCCTCAGCAATGAGGCCCAGAGATATCAGTTCATCGAGCTTCTCCTGCATCCTATCGGTCGGAAGGTTTGCTTTCTGCATGAGCCTCGTCTTCCCTATCTTCTCCTCTTCCTTTATGGACTTCAGTATGTCAGCCACTATGGAAATACTCGACCTGTACTTGCGCGTGGCCCTGCTCATGTTCCCCTCCGCACCCTCAGAAGCATGGCCAACAGGGAGACGTAGCCGCTGAGCCTCAGGATGTTCTCAAGAGCGAGCAGGAATGGATCCCCGTAGCCAAGGATGTTTGACAGGTGAGCACACGCAAGGAGCAAGAAGCCGAGCGCAACAAGCCCTTGGTTCTCGTTCCTGTCTCTGAGGAACCTGACGAAGATCAAGACCATCATGGTGACCAGCATGAAAACGTTTAGGATGTTGATGGACGGGATCAACAGTAGAAGCCCAACCTGTGGCAAGATGGTCTTTCCTGATAGGCTGTCTCTGATTTGGACCCACAGCAGGATGCCATAGGCCAAAGCTGCTATTAGCGCTTGGAGTAGATCTGCGACCAAACTGAAGGGCCGTGCCAGCACGAGCGGGCCGGCCGTGAGGGATGCTAGTAGGACGAGGATGCCTCTCAGGATATTGGAGGCCCCCAGCAAGGCGAAGGAGACTTCAAACGCGAGGAACACTCTCTCTCTTGAGAATGATCTCGCCTTCGCTGCCTGCAGCGATATGAGAACTGCGATGATCCCGGACACCAGTTCGAGCACCGAATCAAATACGGGATCGAACGGCGGAGGAAACATGTCTCGGCCTAATTTGGCTCGGCTTGATATCCTTTTGTTCTGTGAAGCCTCACAAACTCTTAATATCGCGTCTCCTGCCTCAGAACCAGCCAGGGTGGCCGATTGGTAAGGCGGCGGGCTGCAGACCCGCTCCAAGGGGGTTCAAATCCCTCCCCTGGCTCATGTACACGCCCCAGACCTTCCGTCAGTCATCATTCTCGAATCGGTGCAGGTTCTGAGGAATAGATCTGCAGTCGCCTTCTCTGAAAACTCTTGGATCTTCCGACGCCTGAGAATCGGTTCGCATCGACGAGGACTGGGCACAGAGCTACCGAACCGGGTCGTATTGCTTCAGATGTCTGTGCCTGCGAATTGCAGCAACGTTAGGTCGAGCCGCTCCCTAATAGTCGCTGTCCCACTCGAGATGATCGAATTCTTCTCGCGCTGATTGCTGCATCTAGCACGTGAGATGCCTCAGGTCACCAAATGCTTATTAGAGGACTAATATTCAGCGCTCTGCAAACTTGCTGTCCCGTTGCGAGGAGTTCGTGAGAAACGTCCTACCCACCGCTAGGTCTCTAATAGCTAGAAAGATGTTGAAGGAGAGGGGACTCACTCAAGTCAAGGCCGCGGCCGTGCTTCATGTGTCCCAAGCATCGATAAGCCAGTATCTCAACGCAAGGAGAGGTGAGAAGTTGATGACAAAGCTCTCGAGCGACCCAGAGGTCAACAAGTTCCTGGACCGACTGGTGGATGAGCTGCTAGACGAGAGCACCACGGACGAACGCAAAAAGAGTCTGATGTGTGATCTCTGCGGGCTCGTCTTCAAGAGGCACTTCGATTAGACGCGGCTAGTGCAGCTCGGTCCACCTCGTGGCATCTTCTTGTCCGTTTGACCATCTGATAGCGGGTGACGGCGGCCGCGTCGCACCTCTTATATGCGCTGGCCTCCTGTGAGGAGCCCGTCCATGAACGAAGGGCATATGCTGATCTTTGACGCGGGCACATCCAGGGTAAAGGTCGGCTTAGTTGACAGTGCGGGAAAGCTGGTCAGGTACTCCTCGCAGAGCCTCAAACCGAAGTCCGAGAGGCCGGGTGAGGCCGTGACCGAACCTGAGGACATATGGAATACTATCTGCGTCTTGGTCAGACAGACGATGAAGGGCATAGGGCCAGAAAGCGTGGAGACTCTTTCCTTCACTGGGAACAGGATATCAGTCTCACTTGCGGACGAGACTGGTCACATCCTCCACCCCTTCATCACTTGGCTTGACTCGAGATCTGCGTCTAAGTTTGACGAGAGAATCGAGGAAGTAGACAAGAGGGTGACGCTGCAGAAGATACTCTGGTACAAGGAGAGCAGGCCAGACCTATACGACGAGGCTGGCTCGATTGTGAACTTGGACAGCTACCTGAACAAGAGACTGGTCGGAAGATCAGTGATGTGGGTTCATAGTGCTGTCTATGCGCTATATGATCCCGTGAAGAACGAATGGCCGAACAAACTGGGCGAGTTCGGCGTTGACATGGCCTTGCTGCCAGAGGTGATGGAACCCGGGGTCTATTTGGGCGAACTGACAGGGGATGCTGCAAAGGACTTAGGACTCAATCATACGACGAAGGTATACTTAGGCATGGGTGACAACCAAGCTGGGACAGCGTCGGTAGGAGCTCTGGCGGCGTCTGACACCAAGGTGGGACTCAGCACGGGCGCATACTTGGACATAGTGTTCGACTCTCAGCCGTTCGACTTCTACCACAGGGGAGCCAAGGTATTCTGCCATCCATATCTCGACGGCAAGTGGTTGTTCGAGGGGGTGGTCCCGGGCTCTGGCCTGGCGTACACTTGGCTGGGAGAGAACTTCGTCCCGAGGTTCAACCTGCTGGCGTCAGAGGGGGATGACCCGTACCCAGAACTTGAGAAGGTAGCGGCCATGTCCCCCAAGGGTTCGGACGGGCTGTTTACGATGCCGCTGTTCATGTTCAAGAGGGGCATGTTCTGGGGGCTCGCATACTCCCACAATGCATCTCATCTCCTGAGATCGCTTGCTGAATCTACTAGCTATGGGCTGAGGATGTTCTTCGACATGGCAGTCAACTTGGGGGCAGATCCAGAATTCCTCCGAATGGATGGAAGCGGATCGAGGTCGAAGCTCTGGAGGCAAACAATGTGCGACGTGCTACACAGGCCTGGCTCGGCCATCAAGGATCCTGAAGCATCCCCAATACTCGGGGTTGCCTTCCTTCTGATGAGATCTACAGGCATGATCAAACATCTCAGCGAGGCAAGAAGGTCGTGGGGCGAGAAGCTTGATCCGAGCGCGGACAACCCGTATGACCAACTGTATGAGCAATGGTTGGCCAAGTTCCTGGAGGAAGCCGCCGAGACTCCTATCTAGAGAAAACCGGCCATCAGGGAAGGTTTCCAGTCCAGACGGACCCAAATGCTGGGCCTTCAGCACACTATGGTCAATAATTCGGAGAGCGGAGCCAAGCGCTATTAAAGGGTCCAACCATATCGTGCAAAGCTTATATTATCTAAAGCAATCCGTCCCGCCGACTGTAAGAATGTCCTCATTGAAAGAGGAGGTCAAATCTGGATTCACGGTCAGAGCAATCGTAGTCGCACTGATACTATCAGTGATCGGGTTCTTCGGGAACATATTCACATGGTGGGGAAATGGAATCTCACTCGAGCCTATCTTCGCTGGCAGAGTTGGAGCAGCGATTCTACCACCGTACGGTCTGCTGTTCGCCTTGCTCTTGGTCTCTGTCTTCCTGGGATCGAGCGGGTTCACACTGCCAGAGATAGTGGTCATCACAACGATCGCATTCATCTGTGCTGACGCACCTTTCACAGTCGGTGCGTTCCTGCAATACATATTCGCAGGCACATATCTTACAACGACCAACCCGACGCTCGCATCATTGCTACCCTTCTACCCGAAGGGTCTATGGACCCCTCAAGACGTGTCAGTCGTGGCACCGGCTTGGACAGGAAATGCAACGCCACCATGGGGAACGCTCTTCCCGTACCTAGCGTTCTGGATCGTCGTCCTCATCCTCTGGGGCTTGACCATGATCTTCGAGTCGTCTGTCTTGCGCAACCAGTTCATCAAGAAGGAGAAGCTGCCTTTCCCAGCCTTCGTGCCTCTGAGCGAACTGGGTGCCCAGCAAGCCAAGGGCGGATTCATGTCCTACGTCAAGAAGTCGACGTTCCTAGCGGGCCTGTTGATCGGTCTGGCGACAGGAGCGATAGCTGCCCTGAACTACATCTACAAGTTCACAACAGTGTTCTTTGCGTTCGGGCAGTTCGCTATCACACCGCTCAACGACTTCTTCTTGGCATTTTCACAAAGGACCATCTACGGCTGGTGGCAATTCATCCCGGCTGACGTCGCGGTCCTCTACTTGGCGCCAATGGACGCGTTGCTGTCAATAGTGATAGCCACTCTGGTCGGTACAGTTCTGCTGCCGCTGTTCTTCCTATATACGGGCATGATCACCGCTGGCACGAACGCAGCAGCGGCTGGACCTTTCCCGACTACGCCGGTCGAGTACTACTGGGCGCCTCTAGCGCTGGGCTTCTGGGCGATAGTCTTCGGGTACAAGACCTACAGTGAGAGCATCAACAATGCCATCAAGAGGGTCGCCGCTGAGCCCGGAGAGTTCTCCGAATTCTTCACATGGGGAGGTCTCGCGGTGACATGGCTGCTATGGATCTTGCTGTGGGTATTCATCGGCGCGAACCCGATCCTCATGGTCGTCATAATACTGGTCAACTTCCTGTACGTAGCTGGCATGGTAGGAGTCCACGGTTACACCGGCACTTGGGTCGCAGGTGGAATGGTGCCGCCCACTACATACTTGACATGGGGCGTCGGATCCATGATCGGCACATTCCCAAGCACCGGTGCTGCTGCCCACACTCAGTCAGCATGGGCGACTATGGCAGGCTTAGGCGTCACAACCTACCAGAACGGTGTGATCCACCAAGGGACTCAAGCCACGTGGGCATTCACTGGCTCGTACTCGCTTTGTGGTCCAACCAAGACGAGCGGAAAGGACATCGTGTATGCATCCCTCGCAGCCATACTGATGACAGCCTTGATCGCAATCCCAATAGGCGTAATGATCTCATACGGAACTGGAATAGGCAAGCTCAAGGCCTGGGGATTGGGCTCAGGCGGTGCCATATCTGGCGTGGAGACCAACTACGTAGTCACTGACGCAGCTCCACCGTCATCCTTGACTTGGACTCAGGGCGTGTTCACGTTCATTCTGGTCGGAGCTCTCATGTACCTGAGGGCACAATATGCTTGGTTCTTCTTCAACCCATACTCGCTATTCTTCTACTCCACAATGTGGCTGCTCAACGGGTTCATCGCTTGGGTACTCAAGTTGATCACGCTGAGACTATTCGGAGCCAAGACCTACGAGGAAGTCGGCGTGCCAGTTGCGGTCGGTTTCTTGGTTGGTCTAACGCTGGCGGCGACCGTGATAATGGGCGTAGCAGCGTTCACGACAACTGCAATTTCAGTGGGTCCGACCGGCTACTAGGCCGGCCGACCCCAACCTTTTTATTCATAGCGACATAGCAACCGCGAGTTAGAGACATGAGGGCTAGGATTATCGCGGTACCACTCCTTCTTCTCATGCTTCCGCTTTGCTTGCCCATTTCTGGACAAGCCGAATCCTCCTCTGCTGCAGCGTCCGCTACGACCTTGTTAGATTTCGCAAGAATCAAGTCAGACGTTGCGCTTTTCTCTTCGATCCCTTCGAGGTTCACAGGATACCCCGGATCATACCAGGCCGCTCAGATAATCTTGGAAAGGTTCAGGTCGTTGCACCTGGACAGTGTTTTCACTGACAACTACACGACCGTGGTCCCATTGGATGAGGGGTCATATGTGAGAGTCGGGAATAGGAATTTCGCCGCGTATTCACTGTACCCGAACGTCGTGGCATATGGCGAGAAGACAACGAGAGGTAGGCTAGTCTACGTCCGAGACGGATCGCTGGCCAGCCTTGAGGGCATTGACCTCAATGGCACAATCGCGCTGATGACTTTTGACTCCGGGGACAACTGGCTCAACGTAGTCAAGCTGGGAGCAAAGGCAGTGGTCTTCTACGGAGGCGGCGATTCTGGCATGTCTGAGGCCATGAAGAAGCTCGTCAACGTCGCGCTGAACATACCAAGGCTCTACGTTGAGGATGGGGAAGCTCAGGAACTTATCGCTCTCGCAAGCACGGGAGTTGACGCCGAGGTTGATGTCGGGATGGAATGGAAGGAAGTTCTCGGCATCAATGTCATCGGCGAGATAAGGGGTAGCGAGGACCCCTCGAAGCTGATCATTATCATATCCCATTATGATTCAGCCTCAGTGGTCCCGGGTCTGTCGCCTGGTGCGGAGGACTCAATAGGACTCTCAACCATGTTGGAGTTCGCAAGGATTCTGGCTTCGGACAGGCCTCGATACACGGTATGGTTCGTGGCAGTGTCGGGCCATTGGCAGGCCTCGGCTGGATCGAGGGCTCTCGTCGAGGACTTTCTGTTTGGAGATCCGAGAGTGGGAACCGAGCTCTATCCTTATCTCGCATTTTGCATAGACCTGAGTTCCGGCAGCACCACTCCCAACTTGGTGATGACCGATACGTTGTATCACACCAACACAGCACTCGTGGGGCAGAAGCTCAACGACATGCGCCTGTTGATGCAGTTGGAAGTCCTCAACAAGTTGCCAACGGATCTCAAGGACAAGGTCTGGTCGACCGAGCTGGGTTCTCTTAGAGGGCTGTCGTACGACAGCTCAGGGGGAAGCTACGGGTACTCGTCAGCAATGTCGTTCAGATACGTCTTGGACCAAGCTCCTTTCTGCGCCGCTGGCATGATAGGTGTTGCGGCGATCACCATAAATGACATGAGACCGCGGTTCTTCTCCTTATCCGATACAGCAGGCAGAGTTGACATGGACAATGCTGTCCTGCCGCAAGTGCGCTTCGTGGAACTGGTCATGAGGGTGATTTTGGGAAGCGAGATCACCAAGATCTTCTCGCGCGATTGGTCCGGGTTGAAGCCAACCCGCTTCGGCGAGTTATATACAGACATAGCCTTCCTACGTCTTGCCATCCAAACCGTGAAGTACAATCCGCTGATAGCAACCCTATACTCCACCGTGCCGGACGCCTTGGTTGTTATCTATGAGGTAAACGCGCCTTTCTACCGCTACGTATACAAATCGAACTCGACAGGAGTAGCAGTGGTTGACGGGCTCATTCCGACTTTCGGATCCATGCAGCAGGGGCGTTACAATGTTCGCGCCTACAAGATAGACGCGGGAGGTCGGGTAATCTTCGCGCCCGACGACGGGCCAAATGGAGCAGGAGGGGTTTATCCCAGAGCGATCCGTGTCACGGAGGACAACCAAGTCTCTAGGACAGTCCTCCTTGAATGCGGAAGTGTGGTGGCGATTGACATAGCATGTCCCACTACACTTCAAGCCACTAATGCTCGTGACTCCCTATACAACGCGCGCAACGCTTACTCTCAAGTCGCATTTCAATACGCCGGCTATGAAACCCCGATGACCTTATCCATATCTCCGTTCAAGATAATTGGCTATGCCCCACCGGACTCGTGGGGAACCGAATATGACCCTGACAGAGGAGTCGCGGTGACATACGTGCCTCCGAACATAGGTCTGGGGCTAATCATCAAGGCCACATCCTTGACAAGGCCAGTGGGGCTTTTCATCAATGCCACAACGGCGAATCCAGACGGGAGTGGATTTGTCATGCATAACGCGGGTGATGTCCTGCTCATGACAGACGGCCTGATCGGCCAGTGTAGCGATCTAGTGGATGTCGCCCTAGGAAGATACGAAACAGAGAAAGGGAAGGAAGTGCTAGATCCCACGGCGGCGCTGTACGTACAGAACACTATCTACTACAGCGGCGCGGTCAACAGCATGCTAGGGGATGGGGATTACGGTGGGGCATTCGCAAGTGGACTGTTGACTTGGGGGTTCGCGCAAGCTACCTACTCAGCATCCCTCGGAGTGCTAAGGGATTCGGTCACAAGTGTGATAATCGCCTTCGCACTCGCGATACCATTCGTAGTCCTGTTCTCAGCCCTCGCATACGGACTGACGAGGGGATCAAGGAGCATTGCATTCACATCGGCGGTCGCCATTGCGGTTGCTCTCATACTTTCGATTTCTCACCCAGGCTTCGCATTGGCTGCTAATGTTCCCGCCATATTCATGGGCATAGTGATATTTGCGCTCGTTCTGCCAGCTCTCTTTTTCCTGTTCGCAAACTTCTCGACCGCCCTGAGTGAGTTGAGACGAACCGTGTTCGGCGAGCACTTCCTTGAGAGGAGCGGCTTCGAAGTTTCTTTCTCAGCTATCTCGATAGGGCTTGGCAACATGCGAAAACGCCCCCTCAGGACGATCCTCACTTTGTCTTCAATCGTCCTCGTGGCGTTTGCACTGTCGTCGCTTACCTCAGTCACTATGATGAGAGTGGTCAATGTGGTTGAATCGGACACAAGCGTCCGTTACAACGGCGTTCTGGTTCACTCGCCTGCCTTCTTCCCGATGGACCGCGATCGTCTCTTGGACGTTGCAACTTTTCTTGGGGCCCAAACTATGTCCGAACGCTACTGGATCTACCTCCCAGGTTCTCCCACCCAAGGAATGCCCACAGCCATACGCGTGCGTTCCTGCTTGAATACTTCAAGATACGCGGACATACCTGCCCTGGCCGGAATCTCGCCACTTGAGGTAGAGGCAACATTTGCCAACAGCAGCCAGTTTATGGTCAAAGGCTCGATGTTTGTCGATGAGAATGAGTACTCTTGCCTGTTGCCCGCTGACCTGGCCTCTTTCCTTGGCGTCTCGACGAATGACACGATCTACGTTGACGGTAACACGTTGAGGGTTGCAGGGATATATGACCCAGCCAAGATGACAACCCTAGTGCAGGACTCTGATGGCTACGCCGACCTGGCTCCAGTGGACTACTCTAGGATGACGTTGGAGCAGCGTTTCGATCTGTTTCCCTTTAGCTTCAAGGATATCATCCTGATACCCTCTGGCATCGCCCGCCAGTTTCCAGAGGCGTCATTGACAAGCGTCTTCATACCTCTCGATGGGCAGTCGGTCGAGAGCGCGCTTGAGAGAGTGAAGGCGGTCTTCACAGCGTTCGAGGGAATCGACTTTTACCTCACGTGGAACGGCAAGGTCTACCTGTTCTCAAGACAAAACGCTCAATCGATGTTCGGCATACAATTCTTGATAGTACCTCTCATAATGGCTGGCCTCGTCACCATGTCCACGGTGCTGGGAGGAGTGATGGAAAGACTCAGGGAAGCTGGAATATACAGCAGCCTCGGGTTAGCTCCCTTGCAGGTCGGACTCATGTTTCTAACCGAAAACGTAGTGTATGCCATTGTCGGGGGCATGCTGGGCTACTTGGCGGGAATGTCCATATCGTTCACGTTCAAGCAGCTTGGGATACTCGGCGGCTTGGTTACGAACTACACGTCTTCCTCCGTTGCCATAGCGATAGGTACTATCATCGTCCTAGTCCTGCTTGCGTCGATATATCCCATGTATAAGGTTGCACTCATCGTTACACCGTCGCTAGAGAGACGTTGGAGGATAGAAACCAAGCCCAAGGGGGACGTATGGGACATACCAATACCCTTCAGGGTCAAGGACGAAGAAAAGGCAATGGGCATCGCGATCTTCCTCAGGGAGTATCTATGGAGCAAGCGAGTAGAAAGGGCCGAGAACTTTACCGTGGAGGAAGTGTCAGCAAAAAGGGAGGACTCAGCGCTGGTAGTGAGGTCCAGAGTCTGGTTACCGCCGTATGAGGAGAACATTAGACACGATGTGGAGATAACTATCTCGAAGAGTAAGACCGAGCTGAAATACCTCATAGATATGAAAGTGAAGAGGGTCTCCGGTGCGTACGAGTCGTGGGTGAAATTCAGCTATCCCTTTGTCGATGAGGTGAGGAAGCAGCTTCTCGTATGGAGCCTATTGACGCCCGCACAAGAGGAGAGGTACACCAAATCAGCCAGACAGGAGTTCGGAGGTGGCGAGCAGTGACTGATGAACAGCCGACTAAGATGATCGTGGAAGGCAAACCACGAGAAGGCGCGATCCCCGGACTCACTTGGGTGTCCTTCGCAGCGGTATTGTTCGGTCTCGTCACTATGACCCCTGCGCTCATCTACATGTCGTTGGCTGTCGGGCCACTTGGCGGGGTAGAGAGATTCGTGCCAGTGTTCGTCACGATAATGCTGTTCACTGAAGTGGGTAGGATAGTGAAAAGGTATGTAACATCACAGGAGGCCTACATCATCTACTTCATGCTGCAGGTCTTTGCGCTCTGGCTCGTGGGTGGAGGGATATTCGGAAGCTTGATAACCGCCTACTATTACAGAGAAGCGCCATACACCATCCTCTTCGGGCTAGCGAGCAAGTTCCCGACATGGTATACTCCCCCTCTGAACAGCTGGGGACCGCTGAATAGGACCTTCCTGTCTTCGGACTGGCTGATGCCGGTCTTCATCGCAGCCGTCTCCTTGATTGCCACTACCCTCATTGACTACGGCGTATCGTTCGTCACCACCATGGTTTTCATAGAGCAGGAAAAACTCCCCTTCCCGGTTGCACCGATCGACGTTCAAGCAGTGTCCGCGCTTACCGAAAGAACCCCCGAGAAAGTGACCTACTTTTCATTCGCCGCCATGGTCGGCTTGATATACGAGTTCCTGCTCTACGGTTTTCCTAGCATCACACAGGTCTTCTTGGGCACCTCAATTGCACTCATACCATATCCGTTTGTCGACCTCACCTCCTCGATCGAGGGCTTCCTGCCTGGAGCTGTGTTCGGAATAGCCACGGACATTGCCAACTACATAATCGGCTGGCTCATACCGTTCAATTCTGTCTTCTGGTTGTTCGCAGGCTCGATCGGGGTCTGGGTAATAGGCAACCATCTTGCGTTGCAGATACCAATTCCGTACTTTGCCATGTGGCAGTCTGAGTGGGGTCCAGGCTCTCCGATGGGCTGGTGGTACCAAAGGGCACAGTTCGACCTGTGGATCAGCCCGAATGTCGGGATATCTGTGGGGGTTGCGCTCTTCGTCCTAATCAAGACGATCAAGCCAGCTTTCAGGGCTTTCAAGTCTTTGACTAAGCTTACGGCCGACCAATTGCGAACCACCTATGTGCCGATGAGGTGGATTGCAGCCATGATTGCGGGCGGATGCCTTATGGGGTTCGCCTTGTCAACGTACCTCATACCTAACCTATGGTACATCTGGCTTTTCATGTGGATCGTGATGCCATGGTTCCAAGGCTTCTTGGCAGCCCGCGCGACCGCAGAGACCGGGCTCACGGTTCAAGTGCCATATGTTCGCGAGGTGCTCATGCTCCCATCTACAGCCCCGGGCGATCCTGTGCCCTGGGTCGCTCCTTACTACGCCACAAGCTCAGCGGGTATCATCACTCACAGGGTAAAGGTCGCCGAGATGCTGAACGCTAGGCCCTTGGACTACTATGAGGCCTATGTCATACTTATCCCGGTTGCAGTGGTGATATCGTTCATCTTCTGGTCCATATTCTGGATGATGGCACCCATGCCCTCAGCCTTCTACCCTTGGACGGCCATCCAGTGGCCAGTCAGCTCCTTGACGACCTCTCTTTTCATCAGCCGAGCTTTCGACATATTCAAGCCAGACGTCATATTGGGAACTGCAGCGGTTACCTGGCTCGTAGTCCAGGGGGTGGACTTGCTCAAGATAAGCTTCTTCTCTCCAATAGGATTCCTCGCAGGCGTCACATCACTACCACCGTACTCCTTTGCCTACATGATCGGGGCCATCATCGGAAAGTATCTTGAGAGGAGAATGGGCAAGGACAAATGGGAGTCCAGAAGGTCGGTCATGATCGCTGGGGTCATGTGTGGTGAGGCGCTGGCGTTAGCGACAGCAATTGCGATCACGATCATAGGCAAGGTCGTCACTACAAAGCCCTTCTAGTCGGCGCGTCACTCTGAGCCGTAGTATGGCCTATCTCGGGCCGTGAGGGATGTGTCTCCGATGCGCCCCTCCTTATTCGTGTCTTTGATGTAGCGGCTCAGGATGGATTCCCAGTCAACGAATTCAATCGCTGCTAGGAACAATAGAAAAAGGACCGCTGTCAGGGCTACTGGCACCCAATCTGGCAACGCTGAAGTCGCCTCACCGATCGACAACCCGAAGAGCCCAATCGCGTAAAGCATCGCGATTTTCCCCATCACGCTGGAGATCATTGCAACAAGTACGTTGTAGTTGATCGCGCCCAGCACGAGGAAGATGATGTCATCTGGCAGGGGAGTCAGGGCGAAGGCAAAGACTAGGACGGGGACCAACCAGCGGCTTCTAGCTCCACTGGCCAACCTAGACAACACGCCCAGCTTCTTCCCATACTTGGACCCCTCGACCTGATGTTGAAAGTACCGGCCTACAGCCCATCCCACTAGCTCCCCCAGCCCCGATCCCATTCCCCCCCAGACCGCTATCTCGGTCAGATTAATTCCAGGTATCTTAGCAGTCAGGCTGAGGATCGTGGCAGTGTACGGTATTGGAAATCCGACTGAGCATGCGCCTACGAAGCACAAGCTGAAAATGGCTATCCCTCTGTAAGCAGGGTCCCCAGCCAAGAAGAAGTTGGCCAAGTCGCCATAGTACACGTATATGAGCAGGCTCGAAGCGACGACGAAAAGGACTACGAGTGCCAGCTCAAGACCACGTCGCATGGCTTCTCAGGCCGATGAGGCCATAAGATGTCTTTAAGCTTGAAGACCCAGAAGTTCCACTGTTTCTGGAGGCTACCCACCTGAGACTTTAGGGGCTTTGTCGCCTGAATGAGCGTGCTGGTCACGGTCAACCTGATAGCTGCAAAGGCCCAAGGTTCACTGAGGTTTCCTCGGCCCCAGAACCAAGCCGACGGTGACAACATGCTTTTAACTGCCTAGACTGGGAGTGACCTGCTCGTTGAGATTCTGCATTTTGAGTCACAACGTGGCCAGCCACTTCGCGAATAGAACGATCAGGTCGCTCGAGAGGCTGGGTCAGACGGCAGAGATCATGAACTTCACAGACGTGAGGTTCTCCGTCCGGGAGGGGGCTACCAAGATAAGGCTGAACGACGGCGGGGCGGATGTCGCCCGGGCCTTCGATGCCTGCCTTGCGCGGCCTTTGGGAAGGAAGGAACTGTCAACGTTCATGTTCTCGATAAACGTGCTGTCCGCCCTGTCTCAGGGTGGCCTCCCAGTAGTCAACGACCCAAGCGCCTACTTGCTCGCCTCCAGCAAGCTGAGCCAGTACTTGGCGCTGACTCTTCACGGTCTTCCAGTGCCCTATACGGAATCGTCCTTGGATGCTGCGGGGGTCCTCAAGTCAGTTTCAAGCGGGACCCGTCTAGTGGAGAAACCCATCTGCGGATCCAGAGGCATCGGCGTCAGGAGGGTGAGTTCAGGACCGGGACCACTTCGAGCCCAAAAGGCTGTGGTTCTGTACCAACAGGATCTAACTAGGGGCAATACCGACATCAGAGCCTTCACAGTAGGCCACAAGGTAGTAGCGGCTATGAGGCGCGTTTCATCCTCATTGGCAGCTAACATCAGCAGGGGGGGCAAACCTGAACAGGTGGAACTTGATGACGAGCTGATTCGTCTGGCCGAGGCGGCATCGAGGGCGACGGGCGCAGAGATAGCTGGAGTCGACCTAATGCTAGATAGAGACGGCAAGCCGTATGTGCTTGAGGTCAATGCCCAGCCCGACTTCATAGGCTTGGAGAGAGTCGCGGAAGTCGATGTCGCCCTGGCCATATCCGAATATGTCGTAAAGAGGGCACAAGATCGAAATGCCTGAGACTACAGTCGGTTTGTTGGGGTTCCCTTCCGCGATGAAAAAAGCCAAGCAACCAGAGGAACTGCTGTTGGGACAGAAGAAGATAGGATTGCTGGCTCTGGATAAGGCATTAGAGTTCTCTGATCACGTCATCTCAGTTTCATCCTCCGAAGAGCAGGCGGAGGTCATGGATTTGATCGCGCAGGAGCGCGGCGTGACGCTGAACTGCCGTGTGTTGGAAGATGTCGGTTCAGTGCGCGCGGTACTGTCCACTGTCCTCCAATTATGCGAAGGCGGCTCGCTCCTCATGATGCCGTCATCCTCTCCGTACGTGTCGACCGAAGTCTTGGGTCTCATGGTGGAATTGCTGGACTCCAGAGACGGCGTCTTCCTAAGGGAGAAAGGGGGAGCAGTCTACGAGTCCCTCTACGCGCTCAAGGTTGGACCGGCCAAGGCGATCCTGGAAGCTGGTGGGGATCCGGAGAGTCTTGCCGACATCGTCGACGCCTTGGCTAAGACGATAGCGATATCTTGGGAGGCAGCATCGGCGCTAGATCCGCTGCATCTGTCGTACTTCTCTGTGATAACTGACTCCGACTACGATACCGCCAAGCGACTCCTCCCTAGGGTGACCAAGGCTTGAGGTCATTGACCGGTCCAGTTGAGATCTATGGTGTCAAGTACCCCGGCATGGTTCCGACTGGCCTTGATCTCCCCAAGACAGTGTACGATGTCTGCAGAAGGTCTAGGCGTCCTCTGCGGAAGGGCGACATAGTTGTGCTGACGCACACAGTGGTGGCGAAGGCGGAGAGATGCAGGATTACGCTGGCGGACGTGAAGCCTTCGGGCCTGGCAGAGGCAATAGCGGATAAGGTTGGGAAGCGGCCCGAACTCGTGGAGGTCATTCTAGGGCAGTCCAAAAGGATCCTGAGAATCGAGGGTCATCACCTGATAACGCAAAGCAAGGCCGGGATAGTATGCGCGAACGCTGGCGTGGACCAGTCGAATATCGACGGGGGTCAGTCCGTAGTCGTAGTACCCAGCAGCCCTGACAAGATCGCCTCCAAGTACGCAAGGGAGTTCTCGAGGTTAGGAGTTAAGGTCGGTGTTGTGATCACCGACACGCTAGGCCGTCCTTTCAGAATAGGCGACGTGAACTTCGCGGTGGGATCTTTTGGCATACCTCCACTGAATGATCTACGGGGCAAGAAGGATCTTGCGGGCAGGCGATTGCGAGTCAAGAGAATCGCGATAATAGACGAACTGGCCGCTGCTGCTGAGCTCGTCACAGGCAGCGCCTCCGAGGGGATAATCGGCGCAGTGATCAGGGGTTACAATCCTGGGCGGTCAAGGAAGGGGGCGGCTGAACTGCAGAGGCCCTTCTCCAAAAGCCTATTCATCTAGCGTTTCGCGGCGGGCCCGCCTGAGACACACTACACAGGCAGCGGTGCTAAGCCATCCTGCCTCTCACGAGGAAACCGACTTCTGGCGCGGGTATCTCGGGGAAAGTAGTCCACTTAGCTGCGGTCGCTTCCTGAAGTACTTGACGACGTAGGACAAGCAGGCATGGCTTCAGATTGTTTTTCTCTGCACAGTCGACCATCGCAGTAGTCAACGCAGCGGCGATGCCCTGTCCTCTCGGCTCTCGGGGCGTGAAGACGCTCTCCGCGATGAGTCCCCCGAAACCAGACTGAATGAGAGCATCGCCTTTCTGTTTTCAATAATAAGATAGGAAGTCCCTTTCTTTCGCCGCAGGTCCAGAAGGACTTCATCCTCCATGCCGAGAAAACGCGGGGACACGATTTTTAAGCCGGATGAAAAGCTAGTCAAGCATGACAGAGGGTTCACCTCCGGTCCCGGGCGCGCCCGTTGAAACTGAACTCACGGATTACTACGACCGCGTAATATTCGTCAGGGATGTACATCCCGACTTTCCCAACAAGGAACAACAATGCGTAGAATATGTCTCGTATCCAAGGGACGTCCAGCAGGCTGCAGATGTGGAAGCCTTGCTCTCCGGAGTGAAGGAGAAGATGGGCTTGGCTGCGACAGGCGACGCAGAAGTCAAGGCCGCCCTCAAGGAGTATGCGATTTCTACCGGCGGGTCCAAGCTTGATGGCGCCTCAGCTGCCATTTCGTACGCGCTGAGATATGGCCTTCACATAAGGCACCACAGAGCCGTGCTGAAGGGTTTAGCTCTCGCGGAGGATTTCGGCAGCGGGTCCGAGCCCGGATCAGTTCACTTCATCAGCAGGGGCCAATCAATGCTGTTCCCGATATCACAGTCTGAGCAGAACCGACTCACCACCACGATAGGACTTGAGGGAGAGTGGTACGTCGGTCGCGTCAGGGGCATAATCTTCCACAAGTCCATAGGGACGTCAACATTGGCAGCCGTAACTACCGGGCTACCGCTTCAGCCCACGTCCATCTCCGCCCTCACCTGGACGACTGAGTTCAGTACTATTGCTGGAGTCATGCCGGTTGACGTGATCTTCAAGGGCAACATCTCACTCACGCAGGGCGAGTATATCCTGTTGAGAGGAGAGTTGGACAGGACCATCCCGGCGATGAGAGCATCGTGCATAGTCAGAGGATCTCTTGGGGAGATGTGGAGCCTGACCTAGGATCTAGAATTCTATTGTGAGCGAATCCTGATCCAAGAATCCATCGGAAACCTTTCCAACTGCGGAATCCAACTTATCAACACCTATGAGCAAGCAGCCTTCCACGCCGCGCTCGACTCCAGGGACGACCGTGACGACCATGGGAAACGCCTTGGCAATGCCCCCCGTCATGCCCATCCTGCTCAACGCCGCGGATCCCCAAGTTTCAACCCTATCCCTCTGAGATCTACAGGGAGCACTATAGACGGCCCTCTTGGGCCACCTCTTGCAGTCGATGAATATTGCCCGCGGTTCCTTCCACCCCACGACGTCGAATTCGGTCCCGCCGGACTTGTCCCTCAGCCGCACCCTGGTCATGACCTCGAAGGAGTGGACCCCAAGAACACGAGAGACAAGGTCCTCAAACTCGCTCGGCCCTAGGTGCTGAGCTGCCTGTGACCAAGGTCGGCCGATCCTCATCGCCGCCAGCACGAGCGCGACCCTCCCGCCCTTTAGCAACTCCAGGCTGTCGCCGGATCTTCTGGTGTATCCTTCCTTCTCCACTTCAAGCAGTATTCTCTCGATCTCCGTTCCTCTCACGGCTTTGAGGTTGAACCAGGATCTCCCAGTTTTGATCGCTCTTGCCAGATCGACCGCTCTCTTGAACTCGTCGGCATACATGGCTCTGATGGACAGTCATTGTGAGATCGGCGACGGAGGGCTAAAAGGCTTCTGAGCTTGGAGCCGTTCGGCAAAGCTTAATCCTCGGCCGCGAGCACATGACTTATGCTTTGGCTTGGTTCTACTTCGCCCAAATTGGAGAGAGAAGTCAGGAATGGCACAATAGCTGTGATGGTGGTAGGCTCAATAGAGGTGCACGGTCCTCACCTGCCGTTAGGCACTGACACTCTCGTGACTCAGGCGTTGGTCGAGAGGGCAACTGAGAGGGAACATGCAGTGGTGCTCCCGCCATTGCCCTTCGCCTACGTGCCTGAGAACAGACACTTCCCGGGGACCCTCACCCTGAGCCCAGAAGCCCTACTGAAGGTCTTGGGGGAGATAGCTGACGAGGTCGGGAGAAACGGGTTCGAGAAGCTACTGCTAGTGAACGGCCACGGTGGCAATAACGCCATACTCAACACGTTCGTGATGAGCAGGTCTTCCGAGAGGAGGCCGATCGTCTATGCCTACCTATCTCCCTGGGAGACGCCAAAGGATGTCGAAGAGCAACTAACTCAGGGTCTTGAGACCGGACACGCGTGCGTGTTGGAGACGAGCAGGGTGTTGGCCTTGTTCGAGGAACTGGTCGACATGGAGTCGGTAGATCACGCCGCGCGCACCGGCTCGACCAACTTGCCAAAGGGGGTGATGAGTTCCTACTGGTGGCAGGCCAAGGCCCTGGAGTTGTATCTGGGAGATCCTCGCATGGCCACGGTCGAGAAGGGCAAGCTGCTCAACGACATCATGGTCGAGAACATCGTGAAGGCGGTGAGGTCAGTGAAAGAGGACAAGATCACTCCAAAGGTGGCCGACGACTTCGTCAGGAGGGCTTTCAAACACGTTTCTCACCAGTAGCCCTTAGATCGTGCGTGGCTACCACAAGGTCAGCTTATGCGGCGCGAGGGTGCGAGCGAGAATGAGACAAATCTAGAACAACAAACCCTTTAAAATGGGACTTTCGTGCGGTTTCCAGATGGCCCTAAGGACAATGGGCGGACTGTCGTCATTCCTCTTGGTGCTCGCCGTGTTGCTGAGCTCAGTTCTAGCTGCAGAGCCACTGGCTGACGACAGGGTGACTTTGACGATAACAGCTGAGGGCCTTCCTCCCGCATCTGAGGTGAAGGTGTTCATCAACGGTGTTCAGTATCAGGACCTTCTTAGCCCCGAGAGGCCGCTCGTGCTCAGATTTGACCGTGGGACTGTCGTCTCGATAAGCGCTGAGGAGAGAGTGTATGGACAATGGGGCTTTCTATACGTCAGGAGGTCAATAACGCTGTCGGGACAGAGCGAACAGATGTCCACCATCACTCTTGAGTCGGACACTACCGTCGTCGTGCAGTTCGAGACTTCACACATACTTCTGCAGCCGATCTTTTGGCCCCTGTACGGCGTAGTGATCGCCGCAACCCTGCTAGTGGCCGTCAGGAAGATGACGAAGAAGGGAGAGCGGAGCCAAGCGTCGGGAGGTGGCCAAGGCGTCAGGGCCAACTCTCCTTAGATGCCACACCACGCGTGCCAACCTTAAATATCCAAAACTCCCAATGCGAGACAATGTCTTCGAAGAAGGTCGCTGTGTTGATAGCCGGTGAGTTGGCGTCAGGCACAACTGAAGTGGCGCAGGTTCTGGGTTCCCTGATTGGCCTCACGGTCCTCAATTCCGAGTCCTTCTTCAGAGAGATCGCAGCCGAGTTCCAGGAGTCTTTTCAGTACTTGGAGAGGATATCAAGGTCAGGAGAATTGGACATTGAGAAGGTGTTGGAAGGGATGGCAAAGGACAGATTGGTCGAGGGCAACGTCATAATCGAGGGGAGGTCCGCTCTTCTGGTCATGGACGGAGGCGCAACATTGAAGGTCTTCCTCCACAAGGACATGGCTGACAGAAAGAAGTTCCTAGCGTCCAGAAGGGGCATCGATGAGGAGGAAGCTGCCAAGGAGTTGCTGGCCTCGGATCAAGAGCGATCCCAAATCATGAGGATCAGGTTCAACACTGACTGGACGGACGCGTTGCTGTATGACCTGACGATAAACACATCGAAGCTCAGCCACCAGCAGGCTGCGGAGCTTATCAAGACAGCCCTGGACGCAGCGCGCGCGTGACGCGGGCCAGCAGGGTACCATCTCGGCTAGCTGCGTCACCGAGGTCATGGAAAGTGATTTATACGATTCCCCCCGCAACATAGATTGCGTTCAAGATGGCACAGCAATCTGGTGTTCCTTCGATCCCTGCAACCACGCCCCCTGAAACTCCGTCGTCCGCGCCACCAACAGAGGCCCCAGCGCCAAGGCCCGTCCCGAAACCACCTCCTGCCAAGAGGCATCCCAAGAAAAAGCCGCCGAGGAAGAAGGTCAAGAAGGGCAAGAAAAAGGCCAAAAGGAGGGCCATAAGAAGGAAATAGCTGACGGAGCTCTCAGGTTTTTTAGTTGCCCACATTCACAGTCAGCATGGAGCAGATATGGCCGCGAATCCTTGAACTCAGCTCTGACCTCCAGAAAGCAGTCCTGCTTCTATCCGAGGCATACCGGGCGCTGTCCGCTGGTGACTATGCCCTAGCGAAGGAGAAAAGCGCCGAATTGAACGAGCTTGAAAGCTCCTCGGACGAGAAACTGAAGAGCGCCGAGAAGCAGCTCAACTCCTCTGACCTGTTTCCCACCATAAAGCAGTACATGCTGGAGGTCTCAAGACTCCTAGACGACGGAATAGACAAGTCAATGGAGGCCAGCAGGATGCTCTGCTACCGAGTCCTCAGCAAGGAAGAGGTGGACCAGCTGAGGGTGGGGATGGAACCCAGCTTGGACGAACTGTTTCCTCTATTGCTGAGAATAGCTGAGCAGACCAGGCAGATGCTCAAGCTGGTCAACGAGGATTTCGAGGCCGCGAGGAGCCAAGCTGAGCTTGTCGAGGCCACGGATGAGGAGATCGACCGGATCAAGTTGAGGCTGATAGAGGAGCTCTACAAGAGGGAAAGGTGGCTCAGGACACTGAGCATAATCCAACTCGAGAAGGTCATCCTAGCAACCGACGATGTAGCTGACGCGTGTGAGGACGTCGCTGATGCGCTATCAAACATCATGAACATAGCCCGTCCCTAGGTGTGCCACTTGTCCGCGGCTGTCTGGGCCTCGTATGTCATACTCTGTCTAAGCGCCGGTCCAGCCGAAGGCAGGCCGTTGGCATATTCAGCCTCCTCAGCTGGCTGGATCGGACTCAGGAGGGCTACGCTCATCGTTGCCATCTCGATGGCCCTCGGTGTGCTTTTCGGGAGCCTGCTTAGCATCTCGACGGTGGGGGCTCAGGTGGCTGCGGGAGCGCCAGAGCTCCTGTCTGCGGTGTCGGCGGGCGTGGCAGCAATCGCGCTTCTCAGCAGGGCTGTCCCAGTTTCAATATCCCAGATAGTGATCTCGGCAGGCATCGGGCTCTCCATCCATCAAGGGTGCATGTCTCAGAGCTTCGCCCTGCAAGCGTTGTTCTGGGTGGCCTCTCCCATCTTGGTCTTTCTAGCCACGCCACTGGCCTACAGACTCACGAGGCGCAACATCATGAGAGCGAGTTCTCTCAGGTCGTTGGACCTGACGCTTAAGATGACCGTGAACATCTCCTTGATACTCCTTTCGTTCTGGAGGGGAGTCAACATTGCTGCCATACTGGTGTGGCTTGTCATTCGACAGTCCAACTACTGGGAGGTCGCAGCGCTCACTGCAAGCATTGTGTTGATATCCTGCCTGTTCATGCGACTCCTGCCCACCGTAAGAGGGGACATGGCTTACTACCCGGATCCCTCTGCCTTCGCCTCCAGGGCGTTGTCCTCCCTTTCGGGGGTGATTCTGGGGCTGGTCTTGGGCGTCACAGCATCATTCACACAACTGTTCTACGCGAGCGACCTCTACTTTCTTTCCAAGATGTTCGTGAGACGGGAACACTTGGTCAACAGGTTCCTGCTCTCTTGGGCGCCGGCGCTCGCGTCAGCGCTGTCGGCCTTCCTGCTTCTTTCCCTTCTCGGCTGAAGGCAGGTTGATGATGTCCACTATCGGGAGCAACTCCCTAAGGTCGTCGATCATGTAATGCGCCACCTCCTCCAGTGCCTTCCTATCGATATCTCTGGGCCTGAACACGACCCTGTAGCCACAAGCCCTGAGAAAGACCACGTCGAACCTAGTGTCGCCCACTCCAAGGACTTCCTCCCCCCTGAGCCCGTTGTCGCCCGCGATCTTCTTCAGCGCCTCGTCTTTCTTGAGGAGGTCCACTCTCGGTACGACGCCACCAGTCAATCTGCCCTGCGAGTCCAGCTCCAATCCGTTCGCCACATAGGAGCCCAACCCCAACCTGTCACAAGCCATCTTGGCCAGGATGTCCAAACCACTGCTGACAACGCCCATTGTGATACTTCTCGTCTTCAGCCCTTGCACGCACTCCTTTGCCCCTTCGCTCAAGGAGAAGTCAGAAAGAATTCTCTCAAGCACCGAGACACTGATGCCTGGCGGCCAGGCAGACACATCGCGCCTCATGAACTCCTCGTAGTCCATCTCGCCTCTCTCGTACTTGGCCAAGGCAATGGTCCCCTTCCGCTCAGTGCCGAAGAACTCGTGCACTTTCCCCCAACTGCTCCTGCTCTTTATGAGGGTACCGTCGAGGTCGAACACAACCATTCTGACGCTGGACAAGGCGATCTCACCAGTGGCCGAGAGTCAGCCCAGCTGATGCGTGTGGGATTACCTTTCGCATCGTGTCAAAGGCGATCGGCGATTACTTATAAACAACTCAACGAGTCCGCTTGATATTGGCCGTTCTACCAGGTAGGATGCTGCTGCAACGAGGCATCGTCTCTGAAGTGAAGGATGCCAAAGCACAAGTCCAACCTGCAGGCGTTGATCTCACGGTCGGGAACATCGCATCGTTCACGACGGGGTCGTCCTTCCTCGTCGATTTTATTGAGCCCTCTAAGACGAGGGTTGCTCCGATCTACGGCACCGCGTATCGCTTGAGAGCAGGCTCATACGTGCTGACTTTCGCGGAGCGAATAAAGATGCCGGTCGACTGTTGCGGTCTGGTTCTCCCGAGGTCGTCGCTGTTGAGATCCGGAGTGGCAATACACACAGCGATATGGGACCCGGGCTATGAGGGGAGGGGCAAGGTTCTGTTGGCAGTGTTGAACGCAAAGGGGACGAGGATGTCCTTGGGAGCAAGGGTCGCCCAGTTGATGGTCCTCAAGCTCTCGGGCAGACCTCACAGTGCTTACTCTGGTCAATATCAAGGCGAGGGCCTGCGGATCAGCTAAACCAAGGATCCAGAGATTATCTCGGTCGTGAGGATTTCAACGACTGTGCCCACGATCAGGAGCCCCAGCACAAGCAGCACCGTGTAGATGAGTGGGCCCATCTCCGCGCTGATGCCCTTCCTCGAGAGCAACTTCTGCATTATGACCAAATTCTCTGCGAGCGCCAGTGAGTACGCGGAAAACTCGATGACGGTGTGTGGCATTATCATAGTCATCAGAAACAGGAACTGGGCGTTGACTCCAGCCTCTTGGGCCAATGCGCTCATCGCTGCTCCTGTCGTGAATGATGTCGAGAATGCAGAACCCAACCCGAGCAACGGGACGAAGAATGTCATGGCTATTATGGCGTTATTGATGAAAATGGCGGTGTATCCGCCGCTCTGCACCTCTTGGGCAAGTTGGTTGAGGGCCTCAATGAGAGTTGCGTCCGGGGGGGTGAACGAGCCGGCGAGCATGCTTCCCATTAGCACGACGAAGGACAACAAAATTAAGGGCCTTCGCTGCTTCGACAGCACCCTCCTGAGAGGAGACGTTATCGTTGATTCCATTCACTTTCCCTCGACAGAGCTGACTGCGAGCTTGGCCAGCCTCGATATATAGTTGTCCCTATCAATCGACTGCCTTTCTGGATCCGTCAGCCTCAACCTGACCTCCCCGAGCACCTGAAACTTGCTCTGCTCCGCGCTACGAAGCCTCGCCTGAATTGCCTTGGCCTTCCTTCGGTCAGTCTTCGTGACGCCTTTTCTCGTCCGCCTCATAAGATCGACAGCCGCGGTCCCAATTTCGAGGAGGTTCGAGATCTTGCGAAGCATGGGCAACAGTTCAACCCTAAGCGGTCCTTTCAGGCCTCTCGCCAGAGAGCTGGCGTTCCTCCTTTGTTCCCTCAGGTATTCGGAGAGCCTGTTGATATTGCCCATGTCCCCCGCGTCTCCCGAGATTGAATTCACGAGCCGGGCGAGCCTTTCAGACTCCCTGAAGTCCATGAAGGACCCCCTTGAGTGCTCGGAGATGGCTAGGAATGGCCTCCACATGGACCTCGGCAGGATTTCCCTGATAGCCCTCTCCCAAGCTTTGTCTGGGTCATACGCATACGGGTTTTTCAGGTATTCCCTGACCGTGATCAAGGAGAATTTCGAGGCCTCGGCTTGGTTCATTGGATTTGAGACGAAGCCCGATAGGTGACCCAGCAGTTCCTGGGACCTGCCCCTCAAGGGCCCCAAGAATATCTTCGCCTGTTGGACGTAGTCGTTCACGGGATAGTTATCCCACAGCAAAGGCTTCCTGCCTATCCCTGCCGCGAAGGAGTCCGCATCCTCTGCGGATATCTCGGGAGTGCAGACGTACCTACCGGTCCACATGACGTACACGCTCTGTGACAACTTCTCACCGAGTGCTCTGTGATATTCGGTCGGCTTTATGCCCGCGTATTGTGTGGGACATAACATCAGGTGTGCTCCATTGTCGACGATCTCCCTGAGTCTGCTGTCGAGCAGATTGCCAATATGCGCGTGGGCCTCGCCCAAGCTTGGAAACGCTATCTCATCCTCCTTGTGTTGCATCTCTTCGGGTATGTCGTCCAAGAACAGGCCGAACCATTGGACCCCCAACCCGGCTACCTCGGCGAACTTGGCTGTCAGTTTGTGGAGATCCTCTTCGGACGAATAGCGTATGGAAAGCCCTGGGCTCACCGCGAAGCACAAGTTCACGCCGCACTTCTCTGATACCTTGGCGAGCTGGCCGGTCTTGTCGAGCAGACCTCTTGGGTAGGGCTCGGCCCATTTCTCCCTATGATATGGGTCATCCTTAGGCGCATAGATGTACGTGTTGAACCCGTTTTTCCCGAGGAATCTGATCATGCTCATCCTCGCGTTGTGCGACCAAGGCGGCCCATAGAACCCCTCGACGACTCCAACTGGGAAGAGACCATTCATGCCCGTGCCATCGGGCCTGAAGCTATTAAGGCTGAACTTCGCAAGGCATCATGGAATTGACGAAGATGATAGGGCTAATGGGCGACTCTCATGACAATCTTCCACTGATCAGGAAGGCGGTCTCGTTGTTCAACCAACGCAAAGTTGACCACGTCTTACACACAGGAGACATCATCAGCCCGTTCGCCGTGAAGGAGTTGGCCAAGTTGGCTTGCCCCTTCATAGTGACGTTTGGCAACAATGACGGCGAGAGGCTTCAACTGAAGGAAACAATAACCTCTTCCGGAGGACAGCTCATCTGGCCAAGGGTTGTCTGCAACTGCGAAGGACACAAGATAGCGCTCCTCCATGGCGAGGACAGGGAGGTCGTGGCAGCCCTCGCAAAGAGCGGCGAGTTCTCGATTGTCGCGTGCGGCCACTGGCACGAGCCAATGATCAGTAAGACGGGCCATTCAACTCTTGTCGTCAACCCCGGGGAGACATGCGGCTACCTCACAGGAAGGGCGACGGTCGCGATCGCGGATATGGGCAGGATGGAGGCCAGTCTATTCGACCTTTGATAGAAAGGGTTCCTCCCGCTCCAGGCCTGTATTGTCTGATACTCAGGTCACTCCGTCCAGCGCGAGTGAGTGTCGGTTCGCTAGGCGGGTGCAAGTTCGAACCCGGGGCCTATGTCTACGTTGGTTCGGCAAGAGGCGCAGGAGGGCTCAGGTCCAGGATTCTACGGCACCTAAACAGGCGCAAGCGGAAGCGATGGCACATAGACTACCTGACCACGAGTTCATCATTCAAGGTCTTGGCGGCCTGCTTCACTGCCTCAATGGAGAGCCTTGAGAGCCAACTGGTGACAGATCTAATCAAGAACGGGTTGCAGCCCTCCATCGCTCACTTCGGCAGCACAGATGACCCACGTGTGCCGACCCACCTGCTTTCATGCCCGTTCTCCTGGATGAGCTGCCGTCGCGCGCTCAGCCAAACCTTCTCCCATCGGTTCCGAGCATGGTCGATTGTGACCTTCGAACGCCGCTGACCATCGGTCGCTGTTCTCTGGGGGCGATCCCTATTGTTTCGCCATGTAGACGAACATGTCAGCTAGCCTGCAGCTGTATCCCCACTCATTGTCGTACCAAGATAGTGTCTTTACAAATGTCCCCTGAATTACGTTTGTGATCAGGCCGTCGATGATTGAGGATGCCGGGTTTCCTATTACGTCTGCTGACACTATCGGATCCTCTGTATATTCGAGGATTCCCCTTAGTCTGCTGCTCGCCGCCCTTTTGAATACGTCATTGACTTGCTCCTTCGTCACTGGCTTACTGACCTCAGTCACAAGGTCGGTCACAGATGCATCAGGGACCGGCACTCTCATCGCGATACCGTCCATTTTTCCGTCAAGTTCGGGAATGACTAGACCTATGGCCTTGGCCGCGCCAGTGCTCGTTGGTATTATGGAGAGAGCGGCAGCCCTCGCCCTTCTGAGGTCCTTGTGGGGCAAGTCCATTACCCTCTGGTCGTTCGTATAAGCGTGGACCGTAGTCATGAACCCCTTCACGAAGCCGAAGCTGTCGTTCAGCACCTTAGCCATCGGCGCTAGACTGTTCGTGGTGCATGATGCCATCGATATTATGTTGTGTTTCTTCGGATCGTACTTGTCCTCATTGACCCCGAGCACGAACGTGGGTGTCGTCTTCTCGGCTGGGGCCGATATCATGACCTTGCTTGCTCCGGCGGAAATGTGCCTCTCCGCGTCCGCTTCTTTGGTGAACAGGCCCGTCGACTCTAGGACGTATTCGACACCCATGGTCTTCCATGGCAAGTTGGCCGGGTCCCTCTCCATCAGGACCCTGATCTCCTTGCCGTTCACGGCAATTCCCCCCTTGGTCACCTCGACTTCTGCGTCGAGAGTCCTGTGAATCGAGTCGAACTTGAGGAGATGTGCCAGCGTCTTCGGGTCAGTTATGTCGTTGACAGCCACGACCTCGAAGCTGTTCATAAACTCCTGGTTCTTCAGGGCAGCCCTGTAGAAGATCCTGCCTATTCGGCCGAAGCCGTTGATACCAAGCTTTGTCTTGGCCATTCTCCATCTGCTCTCACAACCCCGCGAGCATTGGGATAAACCTTTCATAGAACTGCAAGTCAGGCAACTCATGCGAGCTGAGCAAATCGTTTGCTAGTGTCAGATTTTTATCCGCGCCCTTGGATTCACCCTGGTGGAAAAGAGATTGAGTTTCAGAACACTTGATGACGTGGACGTCAAAGGAAAAACCGCATTGGTCAGGGTGGACTTCAACTCACCGTTGGATCCAAAGACGCTGAAGATCATCGATGACAGCAGGATCAGGCTGCATTCTGATACGGTCAACGCTGTTGCTGACAAGGGCGCAAAGGTCGTGATATTGGCGCACCAAGGAAGGAAGGGAGATGCCGACTACACTGATCTCTCGCAGCATGCGCAAGTTCTTGGGAAATATCTTAAGCACCCCCCGAAGTTCGTGAAGGATGTCATCGGGACGGATGCGGTTAACGCGATCTGCTCCCTCCAGGGCGGGCAGGTGCTTCTTCTTGACAACGTGAGGTCCTTGGACGAGGAGACAAAGGAACTGACGCCTCAGGAGCACGCGAAGGGGAAGTTGGTGTCGACGCTCTCCCCTTTGGCTGACTTGTTCATCAACGACGCGTTCGCAGCTGCCCACAGATCTCATGCCTCCATCGTCGGTTTCACAGTCACACTTCCGTCCGTGGCTGGCAGGGTCATGGAGCGGGAGCTGAAAGCCCTCAAGAGGGTTTACGAGGACCCTGAGAAGCCGTCTGTGTACGTGTTCGGTGGGGCCAAGCCCAAGGAAACGTTCATTGTCATCGATCACGTGCTCGGCAAGGGAATCGCCGACGAAGTCCTCGTGGGCGGGATGATCAGCACCGTCCTAGCGCACGCGTCCGGCCTAAATGTCGGGACCAGGAACGTCGAGGAGATCAAGGCGAAAGGCTTCGAGAAGATGTTCCCAACTGCCGAAGCGATCATGAGAAAGTACCCAGAGAGCATCGTCATACCAATCGACGTGGCGATAGATTCCGACGGCAAGAGAAAGGAGGTGAGTAGAAGGGACTTCCCGCCGGCCTCGGAGATCAGAGACATAGGCGCCGATACGGTGTTTCTGTTCTCCAAGATAGCTAAGTATGCAAAGTCGTTGGTCATGAACGGGCCCCTGGGATTGTTCGAGGATGAGAAGTTCGCCCTCGGCACAGTCGAGTTCGTCCGCTCACTCTCAAGGTCCAAAGCCTATTCCGTGATGGGAGGTGGCCACTCCGTAGCTGCCCTAGATCAGTACGGGATAGCGAACTGCGTCAGCTACGTGAGCACAGGAGGCGGTGCCATGATGGCATACCTCTCGGGTGAGAAACTGCCGGGAATAGAAGCGCTGAAGGCCGCAACTAGGTAGGCAACACTTCGGGAACTCAAGCAGTGAACCTTTTTCTATAGAGGTGAGGATAGCATCCTCAGCTTGAGCTATGTCCTCGCACTAGACGGAAACGACGCCAGGACGAAGTCGGTGGCCGTTTCAAGCGATGGCAAGATTCTGGCGAAGCGGTCAGGTGGACCGTGCAGCCCGTCAGTCATGAGCTTTGGCGACGTGTCAAAGGCCATCTACTTCACGCTGACAGACCTGATACTGTCCGCTAGGCTTTCCTTTTCGTCATACGGGTGGGCGTCGATCTCCATCGACGGACTCAAAGGACCCGCTGACAAGGTTGAGCTGCTCTCCGATCTAGCATCGATAATGGGCTCGTCCTCAAAGATCAGTGTGCACTCGGCTCAGGAGGCGGCCTATGCTGCCGTGTTTCCGGAAGGAAACGGGATCCTGCTCTCCGTAGGGACTGGGGCAAGCGCATACGCCGTGAAGAATGGACAAGAGGTCAAGGCCGGCGGGTGGGGATACGCGATCGACAACGAGGGGGGCGGGCACTGGATAGGGACGAGGGCGGTCGGAGCCCTAATGCAGTCTCACGACGGCAGAATGCCCGGGACGGCTTTGACGCAAATGGTGCTGAAATGGGTCTCAGCGCAGGATCCCGAGGAGCTCATAGATTGGTACAAGCGCGCAACGCCGAACGATATAGCCTCCATCGCGACTCTTGTGCTTGGCGCCTCCAGATCCGGCGACAAGGTGGCTGCAGGCATCCTCAAGGAAGGAGCGAGGGAACTGGCGAAAATGATCTGGGCCGTTTGGGAGAGGACAGACATCAGGGTACCGGTGGAGGTCGCTTTCGCCGGAGACTTGGTGAGGGAAGACCCACACATGGTGAACTTGGTCATGGATGAGCTCAAGCTGTTGGGCCTCGATTCGACGGCGAGGGTGGCAGCGTACAGTTCTCTCCTCGGGGCGACTACATTGGCACTGAGATCCGCTGGAGTCCCTGTAACTACACAGATGACCGAGGACCTGAAGTCATCCCTGGAGTCCCTCATTTGAACATGCCAACGGCGGCTGGTTCCACGTTTCACACTTTTAACCGACCCCTCACACGGTTGCTTGGAATTAGAAATGAGCGACGGAATCGAGCTGGGAATGTGGGCATACATGGACTTCAGGGACAGGCCACTAGGGGATGAAGACCTCAAGAGGTTTGTCGGCTGGTCAGAGAAAATCGGGATACAGAAGGTTCTGATGTGCATAAGGTCAGACCTCTTCGCACTCTATCCGGGCAGCAAG
>Ga0172363_10000287_pt1 | contig 36354 bp, 34 predicted proteins | sample LakKivs2_kivu2a2_FD_114541 | JGI IMG/M metagenome (GOLD analysis project Ga0172363, IMG submission 114541) | Sediment microbial communities from Lake Kivu, Rwanda - Sediment s2_kivu2a2 | ecosystem: Environmental > Aquatic > Freshwater > Lake > Sediment | place: Rwanda: Western Province, Lake... | reverse complement strand
GACCGCTCGGGCGAGTATCAACTTTATCTGCAGAATGTCGAGGGCGGGGAATGGACCCAGCTCACGACGTCACTCGACCGGAAGATCTACAAACCGGTCTGGTCTCCCGACGGCAAGAAGATTATGTTCGGCGATAAGGATTTCGCCCTCTTTTACGTCGATCTGGCCACAAAAAAGCTGACCAAGGTGGACGAATCCAACCGTCTCAAGAACGATGAATTTTACTGGGAGATAAGCGATTACACCTGGTCGCCGGATTCCAACTGGATCGCTTATTCGTTCGTCCAAGAGAACAAGAATTCGGCCATATTCATATACGACACGAAGACAGGCCGAAAGACACCTGTCAGCGGCGACTTTTATGACAACCTGAATCCCTGTTTCGACACCGGTGGAAACTGGCTCTATTACCTGTCCAGCCGGAACTTCTCGGTGGTCATGGATTTTTACGAGGATAACCACGTCATTTCCGATCCTCAACAAATCATGGCCGTCCAGTTGCGGGCCGGGGAGAAGCCGCCGTTCGCCGGCGGAAACGGGCAGCCTGAGAAAAAGGAAGCGAAAGAGCCCGGGCCTTTCCGGATTGATCTCGAAGGCCTGGCCTCAAGGACGTATCCTCTGCCGGTAAAAGCGGGGGAGTATTTCTTTCTCAAGGCCGGCCGGGACAAAGTCCTCTGGGCCTCCGTGGCCGAATTCACAGAGGACGAATACGAAGAAATTTTCAGCCCCCGCGGCCGGACCAAATGGGACTTGCACGTTTTCGACATGGCCTCCGGCAAGGAAACGGTCCTCGAGGGCCAGGTCAAGGATTTCGTTCTTTCCGCAGGCGGCGGTCACATGGCCGTTCTGAAGGACGGCGATATATTCGTCGTGCCAACCGGCGAGGCTTTCGTTGCCAAAGCCGCCGGCGGCAAACTCGATTTGAGCGGCCTGTCCTACCGGGTCGTGCCTGTCGAAGAATGGAATCAGATATTCGATGACGCGTGGCGGTGGTACCGCGATTTCTTCTACGATCCAGGCATGCACGGCCGGGACTGGGAGGCTATGGGTGGTAAATACCGCGACCGGATCCAGTACATGGCCACGCGCGGCCAGCTTAACTGGCTTCTTCTGCAAATGGTCGGCGAGCTCTGTGTCTCGCACACATACGTATCGGGAGGCGATCCTGGCCTTCAGACCCAGGCCAGGGATCAAGCCCGGGTTTTTACCGGACTTTTAGGCGCAGACCTCGAACCTGACCGGGCGGCCGGATACTACCGGCTGGCCCGGATATACGGTCCGAACATGCTCGATCTCAACCTCAAAGGGCCCCTGGTCAGGCCGGATTTCGAGATCAAGGAAGGCGACTACCTTCTGGCGATAAACGGAACCGAACTTCGTCCGCCGGCCGACTATTACAAATTATTGCAGGTGATTCCTGGGCAGAAGATTTCGGTCACGGTTTCGAGCAAGGCTACGGCGGCCGGCGCCAGAACTTACGAGATAGAACCGGTAAGGAGCGACACGCAGCTCCGATATGTCCGTTGGCTGGCCGGAAACGTCGATAAAGTTCTAAAGGCCACCAACGGCCGGGTAGGCTACATGCACATCAATGCCATGGGCTCGAACGGCATCGCAGAGTTCGACAAATTCTGGCGGGCTTTCAGATACAAGGAAGGTTTGATCATCGACGTCAGGCGCAACAGCGGCGGCTGGACGGAATACTTTCTGATAGACAAACTCGAAAGGGAGATGGTGGCTCATAATAATCTCAAAGGCATGGCTCCTTTTCGCTATCCGGGTTCGACGGGCAACGGCAATTACGTCGTCGTTTCCAACGAAAATAACGGATCCGACGGCGAGGCGTTCGTGGAGCATTTCAAAGCCCGCAAACTGGGGACGGTGGTGGGAGTGCCTTCCTGGGGCGGGCTGGTCGGCATAATCAACGGTCAGACGACGATAGATAACGGAACCGTTCATCAGTCGAACAACGCTTTCTACGGACGGGAAGGAACATGGTGGGTGGAGAACCACGGCGCCGGCCCGGACGTTCTGGTCGACAACGATCCGGCTTCGGTGCTGTCGGGCCGGGATCCGCAGCTCGAAAAAGCCATTGAAGTCATTTTGGACAAAATAAAAAAGAATCCGCCGGTCTTTCCGCCCAGGCCGGCTTACCCGAAGAAGTGAAAGGATACAGATTCAAAAACGGAGAGAGGGTTGAAAAGCAGGCCGGCGGAATGACGGCCGAGTCCCGTATTTTCATAAGATTAAAGAGCAATCGCGGGCATAGAGATTCAGGTCAATAATGATAGTCATCGACAATCTCTACAAGAGTTACGGCCCTCAGGGCCTTTTCGACGGCATAAGCTTCAAGGTGAATGCCCGGGAAAGGGTGGGAGTGGTCGGCCGGAACGGTCACGGCAAGACGACTCTGTTCAGAATCATCACCGGCGAGGAGAAACCTGATTCAGGTTCGGTTATGATGCCGAAGAACTACAGAATCGGTTATATGGAGCAACTCCTCGATTTCCGGGAAGCGACCGTCCTCGAGGAAGCAGCCATGGCCCTGCCGACGCGGGCAACGAACGAAACGTGGCGGGTGAAGAAAGTCCTGGCCGGCCTCGGATTCAGCCGGGCTGAGCTGAGGAAGAGTCCGGCCGAACTTTCCGGAGGTTTCCAGGTCAGGCTCAATCTGGCCAAAATCCTGCTCGGGGACTACCAGATGTTGCTCCTTGACGAACCGACCAACTTCCTGGACATCACTTCCATCCGCTGGCTCGAGAAGTTCCTGAAGAGCTGGCCGGGCGAGATCATGCTGATCACCCACGACCGCAGTTTCATGGACGGGTTGGCTACGCATATTTTGGGCATTCACAGGAAAAAAATCCGTAAGATCCGGGGCGATACGGGGAAATATTACGGTCAAATAGCGTCGGACGAGGAGATTTATGAGAAAACCAGGCTGAACGACGAGCGCAAGCGCCGGGAGATGGACATATTCATCAACCGCTTCCGGGCCAAGGCCCGCCTGGCTGGTCTGGTTCAATCGCGCATAAAGACCATGGAAAGAATGCAGAAAAGGGAAAGGCTCGAGGAAATAAAAGATCTGGAATTCGTCTTCAGGCTGAAGCCCTTTCATCATAAATACGCCATGGATATCAAGGAAGTCTCCTTCTCTTACGAACCCGGCCGGCCCATAATCGACCATTTTTCCCTGAACATCGGCGGGCGGGACCGGGTGTTCGTCGTCGGCAAGAACGGCCGGGGGAAGACGACCTTGATGAAGCTTCTGGCCGGCGATCTCGAGCCCGATTCGGGTGAGATTTCGTTCCCGATGTCGGTCGTGGCCGGTTATTTCGAACAGAGTCATATCTCGTCGCTCAACGATGACCGGACGGTTCTCGAAGAAATCGCAGCCGCCGATCCTGGGGGTGATCCGAAAAAAGCCAGAGCCATCGCCGCAGCGATGATGTTCGAAGGCGACGACGCCCTGAAACAGATTGAGGTTCTTTCCGGCGGCGAAAGAAGCCGGGTGCTGCTCGGCAAACTAATCGCCGCGCCGGTCAATCTGCTCCTTCTCGACGAGCCGACCAACCATCTCGATCTCCAGTCGAGTGACGCCCTTATGGCCGCTCTGGATAATTTCGATGGGGCGGTGATCATGGTCACCCATAACGAAATGTTCCTCCATGCCCTGGCCGAGAGGCTGATCGTTTTCGAAGATGACGGGATGACGGTCTTTGAAGGCGGCTATCAAAGTTTCCTAGAAAAGGTCGGCTGGCAGGAAGAAAGGGAGAACGGCTTGCGGGTCGGAAGACAGGAGCCGGCCGGGAAAGCGAAAATCAATCCCCGGGAGATGAGGCGGCGGCGCTCGAAATTAATCGAGGCCCGCTCAAAAGCCCTCAGGCCGCTCGAGACCAGGATCGGGCAAGTGGAGAGCGTGCTCAAAAAAAAGGCTGACGAGCTCGGGACGATCGACCGGCAGCTGGTCGAGGCTTCAAGCCTGAATGACGGCCAAAAAGTCATAGAAATGTCGAAAGACCGTCACCGGACAAAAAAAGAACTCGATGACCTGACTGAAGAGATCCAACGGCTGTCGGCGGAATATGAGGCTTCCAGGGAACGTTTCGAGCTCGAACTCCGAGAGTTCGATAAGAACCTGACCGGGGGCGAAACCGAGGAGAAATGAAAACTCCGATGTTTGCAACCAACCGGTCCTCGGGTATAATCGATTTTAATAAAAACAGCCGGGCAGAAAGGGCCGCTTTGAGGATAACGACGGATTTTGTTCTTATAGCCTTTTGCCTTTTTTCCGTAGCCTGCCCGGGAGCCCGGCAGAGCAGCGAGATAGTAGTGGCCGGTTCGACGAGCATTCAGCCTTTTGCCGATAAACTGGCCGAACATTTCATGGCTTCGAATCCCGGCAAGGTGGTCAATATTCAAGGCGGAGGATCAAGTGCCGGAATTCAGGCTTGCAAGACCGGCACGTGTCAAATCGGCATGTCATCCCGCGATTTGAAGCCTGATGAAAAGGACCTGATCGAAATAATCATCGCCAGGGACGGTCTGGCCGTTGTCGTCCATCCTTCTAATCCCGTTGAGGATCTGACGCTTGACGAGGTCCGGAACATATTCAGCGGATCGGTCAGGAACTGGCAGTTGTTAGGCGGTCCGGCGAGGACAATCACCGTGGTCACCAGGGAAGAAGGGTCCGGCACGAGGGGCGCCTTCCAGGAAATGGTCATGAAACAGGACAGGATATTCAAAGGGGCCATAACCCAGGATTCCAACGGTACGGTGAGAGAAATCGTGGCTCACGATCCTTTTTCTATCGGCTTCATCTCCCTGGGCCTGGTCAATGAGCAGGTCAAGGCCTTATCTCTGGATGGAGTGAAGCCAAGCGAAGACCGGATTCAGGACGGCAGTTACCGTCTGGTCCGTCCTTTCCTGTTTCTGACTAGAAGCCCGGCCGAAGGCATAGCCAAGGAATTCATTGATTTCGTCCTTTCCAGCCAGGGCCAGGAGCTGATCAGACAAGAAGGATTGATAGCCGTCAAGTGAAGGTCAGCAGGGATTAGCCATGAAAGGAAAAAAGGCCAGGCAGGGCTCGGCAAAGCCCGGGCGGAAAGACAACCTGATCCGTCTGTCCTTGCTGGTCATTGCTTTTTCAGCCGTTTCCGTGCTGGCCATGATAACCATTTTCATTTTTGAACAAGGGCTGCCGATTATTTTCCGTCACGGCCTCGGTTCGTTCCTGACCGGAACCGACTGGTACCCGACCGAAGGAGAATTCGGGCTCTGGCCCATGATCATCGGTTCTCTTTACGTGACCTTCGGAGCCCTCGTAATCGGCGTGCCTTTCGGGCTGGCTTGTGCCGTCGTCCTGACGGAGTTCTCTTCGAGGCATGTCAGAAACGTGATCAAACCCCTGATCGAGCTCCTGGCCGGGATACCTTCGGTCGTTTTTGGTTTCATCGGGGTCGTGGTCCTCGTCCCCTTCATAAGGGAAAACCTGGGCGGTCCGGGGCTTTCGGTGCTGGCGGCCGCCGTGATTTTAGGAATAATGATCCTGCCGACGATCATCAGTATATCGGTCGATTCCCTTATGGCCGTGCCGCCGGCGTACAGGGAAGGTTCGATGGCTCTCGGAGCCACCCGCTGGCAGACGGTCAGGATGGTTCTCTTTCCGGCCGCCAGATCGGGAATCGTCTCGAGTATCATTCTGGGCATGGGCCGGGCTATCGGCGAGACCATGGCCGTGATCATGGTCGCCGGAAATTCGATCGCGGTTCCCAGGTCGATCCTAGACCCTGTCAGGACCCTGACCTCGAACATAGCCCTTGAAATGGGTTACGCCGCCGGCGAGCATAAACAGGCTCTCTTCGCCACGGGCGTCGTCCTCTTCGTAATAATAATGATCCTGAATACGCTGGCCAACGTCAGTTCGGCCAGGAAGAGGAAAGAGAAGCAGGGATGAGCAGGTTGCGCTCGAACCAGCGAACCGAGGAAAAAATCGTCAAGGTTTTCCTCTGGTTCATGACCGGGCTGACCGTCGCCGTTTTATTTTTCATAATCGTTTACATTCTCAAAAACGGCCTGAGCCAGATCAACTGGGAATTCCTGACCAGGAATCCCGTCGACATGGGCAAAGAAGGTGGCATATTTTCCACGATATTCGCGACCGTGGTTCTGACGTTTCTGGCGGTTATCATCGCCACGCCGCTCGGAGTGGGAACGGCCATCTATCTGACCGAGTATACCTGGGAAAACAGGATTACACGTGTGATCAGGTTCGGTTCCGAATGTCTGGCCGGGATACCCTCCATCATCTTCGGCTTGTTCGGTTTCATACTTTTCGTCACCAAGCTGGGCTTCGGCTGGTCCATTATGAGCGGCGGCCTGACCCTGGCCTTCATGGTTCTGCCGACGATAATCAGAACCAGCGAGGAAGCAATCCGCAGCGTTCCAAATTGCTACCGGACGGTTAGTTTTTCACTCGGAGGGACGAAATGGCAGACGGTGACCAGGGTCGTTCTGCCGGCGGCCCTGCCGGGCATTGTAACGGGCGTGATTCTCAGTGTGGGCCGGGCCATAGGCGAGACGGCCGCGGTCATATTCACGGCCGGAAGCGCCTTGCGCGTACCTCAATCCTTGTTCTCATCGGCCAGGACAATGTCGGTGCACTTCTACATACTGGCCCGGGAAGGAATCTCCCTGGGTAAGGCCTACGGGACGGCATCGGTTCTGATCCTAGCCATTCTTCTGATAAATATCCTGACTTACCTGTTGATGAACAGATTCATAAGGAAGTACCGTTGAGCGCAGAAGAAGAAGGCGGACACGGAAGGGCTGCAGTCGTCGTCCGCAACTTCAGCCAGTATTACGGCCGGAAGGCGGCGGTAGAGGATCTCAATCTCGAGGTTTACCGCAACGAAATATTAGGCATAATCGGTCCGGCCGGGAGCGGCAAGTCGACTTTCCTTTGTGCTCTCAACCGTCTTAACGAACTCATCCGCGGAGCACGGGCCGAGGGTCAAATTATCGTGGATGGCGTCGACATTTACGGCCCTGGCATAGATGTGATCAGTCTTCGCCGCAAGTTCGGCATGGTCTTCGCGACTCCGGTGGCGCTGCCGAGGACCATATTCGAGAACCTGGTCTTCGGCCCCAGGTTGGCCGGTATCTCGGACAGGAAGAAACTCAGCAGCCTGGCCGAGGACAGCCTGGGAAAGGTCGGGCTCTGGGAAGAGGTTAAGGACAGGCTGAACACCAGTGCCCTCAAGCTGTCCGGGGGACAGCAACAGCGCCTCTGCCTGGCCAGAATCCTGGCTCTGAAACCGGAGTTCATACTGCTCGATGAGCCCACCTCGGGGCTCGATCCCATCTCGACCATGAAGATAGAAGATTCTCTGAGGAAGCTAAAAAATGATTATACGATCATCTTGGTGACCAATAATACAAAGCAGGCGGCCCGGGTGTCGGACCGGACGGCTTTTTTTCTGGGCGGCCGGCTGGTCGAGATCGGTTCGACCGGCAGCGTTTTCACCGCGCCTCAGGACCCGAGAACGGATGAATACATAAGAGGAATTTTCGGGTGAAATCATGAAGAACGCGCTCGAAATCCGCGACCTTTCCGTGTTCTACGGCGATTTCCGGGCCTTGAATTCCATTAATCTCGATATCCCGGAAAAGACGATAACGGCTCTTATCGGGCCGTCTGGTTGCGGCAAATCGACTTTTTTGAGAGCCCTTAACCGGATGAACGATTTGATTGACGGATGCCGGACGGAGGGAACGGTCCTGCTCGACGGGCGCGACATATACGCCAAGGGAACTGACCTGCTGCAGCTGAGGAAAATGGTCGGGATGGTTTTCCAGAGGCCGAATCCTTTCCCCTTGAGCGTTTTCGACAACATCGTTTACGGCCTGAAAGTGCACGGCTCAAGCCCTAAGAAAGCCATGGAGGAAGTGCTGATCCGGAGCCTGGAATCCGTTCATCTCTGGAGCGAGCTCAAAAATAAGCTTGACATGAATGCGCTCGAACTTTCGGGCGAGCAGCAGCAACGTTTGTGCATAGCCCGCATGCTGGCCGTCGAGCCCGAGATAATCCTCATGGATGAGCCATGCTCGGCCCTTGACCCGGTGGCCACGGGCAATATAGAAGACCTTATGCACGAACTGAAGAAAAACTATACCATCGTCATCGTCACCCACAACATGCAGCAGGCGGCGCGGATATCGGCCTTCACCGGCTATTTCCTTTTAGGCGATCTGATCGAATTCGACCGGACGGATGTAATATTCACCAATCCTTCCGATTCACGGACCGAGGATTATATTACCGGCCGCTTCGGCTAAAGCCGAAGCCGGCATCGAAGTTTCCCGTTGGTCAGGACCTGGCCGCGTAGTATAATTAGAGCATGAAGCTTCGGTCTTATCCGAGCCTGGTTTTCGTTCTGGCCTGCCTGCTGGTCATCCCCGCTTGCATCATGGTCATAGATCCCGAGCGGCTGACCGAGCAGGAGCCGGAAACACAGTTCAGCCGTACTCTTGATTTCCAGGCCGGAGGAAACCTGGCCATCACCAATGATTTCGGCAGGATCAGGATTTCGGGAGGGGATGAGGATAAGCTCGACATAAGGTCGAGCTGGCGGTTGCGCCGGCCGGTCAGGTCAAGAATTAGCTTTTACGGGGTCGGAACCGTCAGACCCGACATCAAGATAGACAGGCAGGATGACCTGGTCAAAATCCAGGCCGAGGCTTCGAAGTGGCCCGGGACGCCTTTTGAGGTTGATTTCGAACTCATAACGCCCGTCTCCGTGAACCTCCAGGAAGTCGACGTCGGTCGAGGCGAGATCGAAGTCTCCGATCTTTACGGCAATGCGGTTATAAAACTCGGTACGGGGAATGTGACGGTCACGAATTTCTCCGGCTCGCTCGATATCAAGATCGAAAAGGGCGCGGCCTTCGTCGAGGCCCTGGACATAAGGGGCGGTGATTTAATCCGGATAGACATCGACGGCGGCGACATCGAGCTCATGATCGAGGAAGGGGCCGGAGCTTTGGTCGAGGCCGCGGCGGCCGAGGGAGAAGTTTATTCGGAGTTCAAGCTGGTCGCAGGGGAGTCCGGCCGGTCGCTTTCAGGGATGATCGGTACGGGCCAAGCCAGGATCATTTTAGCAACGCGACACGGAAACATAAAAATAGGGAAAATCAAAGAGTGAGAGGAGAGTTGATGAAAGAAGAAAAGAAGGTGACGTTACTGGCCGTAGGGATAATTATCGGCCTGGCGGCCGTGGCGGCCTTGATTTACTTTTTCTTTTCCCGGCGGCCTGTGGCGGAGCCCGTAATTCCGGAGGCGGCAGTCGTGGAGGAAGAAAAACCGGCCGCCGAAGAAGAAACCGCCGGAGAATCGATCACGCCTTTGCCTTTTCCTTCGGTCAGTCTCGAAGAGAGCGATCCGGCCGTAAGGGAAGCAGCCTTTTCTCTTTCCAATCATCCTCTTTTTTCTGACTGGCTCAAGGCCGGCAATCTGGCCAGGAAGTTTGTAGCCGCGGTTGATAACGTGGCCAACGGCCAAAGTCCGGCCGCCCATATCGACTTTTTCAAACCCGACGGAAAATTCCTGGTCGCTTTGGCGGCCGGCGGCAGCTATATCGATCCGCGGAGCTACACCCGCTATGATCCGGCCGCACGCGTCCTCGTTTCGCTCGATACGGTTCAAACCATGAAGCTTTACGGAGGAATGAAGCCGCTTCTCCAGGAAGCTTATGCCGATCTCGGCTACCCGGGAATAAGTTTTGAAAATACTCTCATTCTGGCCATCAAAGAATTGCTGCGGACACCGGTCGTGACGGGCAATATCAGGGTTATGGAGAAAATAACGACCTATGAGATGGCCGACCCGTACCTCGAAAGTCTGAGCAACGCCCAGAAGCATTTTCTCCGCATGGGACCGGATAACGTGAGGGCGGTTCAGGCCAAATTAAGGGAATTCGCGGCTCTCCTGGGAGTTACGGCGGCGGGTCTGCCGGCGCCGAAAAGCTACCAGGCCCGTTGATAGCGTTCCGTTCCGGCCGCGAATAAGAAGATCATTTGCGCCAGCTGAACGGCTGGTCCAGTTCGAAATCCGGAACCAGGTGTTCCTCCGCTTCGAAAGGCTCGGGTTGAAGAAACAAGTTCTCGATTCCGGAGTTCAAAGCGAATTCGGCTACCTTCCTGTATTCGGCCGGAAGGACGTGACGGCGAAGTTCCTCCGGCGCCCTGAAACAAGGGTGGTACTGGCTCATCAGGCTCAAACCTATGCCTGAAGGCAAATTATCCTTCAGCCAGCGCAGTAACTCGATCGAATCGTCGGAGTGGCCGGGAAGAACCAGATGGCGGACGATAAGTCCCCGGCGGGCCGTTTCTTCGTCATCGAGGACGAGGGCCGGCCTGGAGAAAGCCATCTCTTTCAGGGCTTCGGAGGCATGAGCGAAATAGTCGGGGGCTCCCGAATAGCGGCCGGAAATCCTGGCCGAGTGGTACTTGAAATCCGGGAGCCAGATATCGACGATCCCTTCGAGGGCGGCTATGACCTCGGCCTTCTCGTAACCGCTTGAGTTCCAGACGATTGGAAGATTGAGCCCCAGCCCGAAAGCTATCTTCAGTGCCCGCAGGATGGGCAGAACGACGTGGGTCGGAGTGACCAGGTTTATGTTGAGGGCGCCCTTTTTCTGGAGGCCGATCATGGCCATGGCCAGTTCGGAGTCGCTGAATTCCCGGCCTTCGAGCTGCCAGCTCAACTGGAAATTCTGGCAGAAAAGGCATTTCAGATTGCAGCCGGAGAAAAAGATCGTTCCCGAACCCTGCAGGTTTTTGCCGCTGATGACCGGTTCTTCGCCGTAGTGAAGTAAGGCGTGGGAAACGACGGCTTTTGTTCCGGTTTTGCAGACGCCGGCTCTGGAGGTCGTTCTGTCCACCCGGCAGTCGCGCGGACAAAGCATGCATTCCCGTTCGTGTTTTGCCAGCCGGGATAGAGCTTCTTCGACCAAATCTATTTTCCAGCCGCCGGTCATGTTTTCCAAATCGACATCTTCCTTCAATAAGTTATTTTAGCAGAAAAATTGACGTTGATTCTTCCCGGGGCTTAAAGATATAGTATTAGCTCGTTTTCAGAACCCGGCGGAAGGCGGCGGAACGGGCAAAAAAAATATCCATGGATATAATAAACCGGATCATCGACCTCATAATCCATCTCGACAGGCATCTCAGTTTCATCATCGAGCAATACGGAGTCTGGACTTACCTCCTTCTATTCATAGTCATTTTCGTCGAAACCGGCCTGGTTATTACTCCTTTTCTGCCCGGCGATTCGCTGCTGTTCGCTGCCGGAACTTTCGCCGCCCTGGGAGTCCTCGATCCGGTTTTACTCATAATTCTGCTCGCGGCGGCGGCCATAGCCGGAGATACCGTGAATTACTGGATAGGCCATTCCCTGGGGCCCAGGGTTTTCAATAAAGAAAAATCGAGGTTTTTCAGGAAGGAATACCTGGACCGGACTCACGCCTTTTACGAAAAGCACGGCGGCAAAACCATAATCATCGCCCGCTTTATCCCCATAACCAGGACCTTCGCACCGTTCGTCGCCGGTGTCGGGAGGATGTCGTACTTGAAGTTCCTAGCCTATAACGTCGTCGGCGGTATCGGCTGGGTGGTGATATTCGTCCTGGGGGGTTACTTTTTCGGCAACATACCGTTCGTTAAGAAGAATTTCACCGTTGCCGTATTCGTGATAATCCTAATTTCCGTCCTGCCCGTGCTTTACGAAAGTTTACTCCGTCCAAAAAAAGCAAAGCGGTTAGCTTCTTAAGTTCCGGCCGAAGTGCATATTTATAATCGGTCAGATCGGAGTAAAGAGGAGTGATCGAAATGAAACCATCTTTGACGGCCTGAACGTCGGTCTTTTCGCTGCCGGAGATAGAAAGAGGCCCGGTGCTGATCCAATAATACAATTTTCCCCGCGGGTCTTCTTTCTCGACGATTTCCGGATTATAACGTTTTTCCCCGAGCACGGTCACCCGGATTCCTTTGAAAGGGGGAGGAGGGATATTGACGTTGATGGTTACTTTGGGATCGTGAGGTTTCCGGATAATCTGCTGGACCAATGAGCGGACAACTTTCCCGGCGTAAGCATAATCATAACGGCCCCGGCCGTCGTGGGTCAGCGAAACGGCCATCGACGGAATATCAAGGAAACTGCCCTGGAGGGCCGCGGCGACTGTGCCGGAATAGGAAATATCCTGCCGGGCCAGGTTAGGCCCCGAGTTTATGCCCGAGATGAGGATGTCAGGCCGGCGCGGCAGTAATTTTTGGACCGCCAGGTAGATACAGTCGGCCGGGGTTCCATCCGCTGAAAAAATTCTCGGGCCGATCTGATGGACGCGCAGGGGCTGGTTAAGAGTGATGGAAAGGGAACAGGCGCTTTTTTCCCTGTCGGGCGCGACAACCCATATCTCACCGAGCCCCCGAACCGCCCGGCGCAGAGCGGCCAGACCTCTGGCGTTGACGCCGTCGTCATTCGACAGAAGGATCAATAATTTCGCGGGCGGGCCGTTTCGAGTCACTTTCATTTTTCCTTCTCTTGAACTCTGTCCTGAACGCCACGTAAAAAAATGGTCGGGACGGGCGGATTTGAACCGCCGACCCCATGCACCCCAAGCATGTGCGCTACCAGGCTGCGCCACGTCCCGAACGAAGAAAAACGATTATATCAAAAACCGGGGAAAATGTTAGTCATTTTTCGGCCGATTAGAGAGAAAACATAATATGTCCTGGAGCTCGTCCTTGATAATCGTGAGTATCTTCTGCATCGTTTCCGGATGGGCGGCGGGCGGTCTGGCCAGGCCGAATTCGTCCTCGATGCGCCTTTTTATGCCGGCCTGGGTCAAGTCTTCATTTTGCTGGAGTTCTGCCAGGCGGCGGATGATGGCCACGTCCTGGGCCCGGAAAAATTTGATGCCTGCTCCCGTTACTCCGGCCGTGAGGAAAGGAAACGCCTTTTCCCAGGCGGCGATAGTCCCCTCATCAATGCCGGTCAAACGGGACACTTCCTCTATTCTGTAAAAGAGCTTCCCCTCTTCTTTTTTTTCCTGCCCGGTCTTAGGGTTTTTTTTAGTTTTCACTTAATGCCAATGCGCTTATATTTAACATTTTTCCTTAAATCCGGTCAAGGCGGGTAAGGAAAAACCGGATCAGTATTCCATAGCCGGAAAAGATCGGCATTCGGGGCCATTACAATCGCAAGGAAACGAGAGGTCTCCGGCAGCTCGGATATTCATGTTATAATCAAAGGGATAATCCTTATGAAAAAGACCAGAGACAGGAACGTCCCAGCCGGCGACCGGCGTCACACCCCGCTGGCCGAACGGCTGAGGCCGCAGTCATTCGACAGAATCTACGGACAGGATCATATTTTGGGCCCGGGCAAGTTCCTGTCCGAACTCATACAGGCGGGCCGTCTGGTCTCGGTTATTTTCTGGGGCCCTCCCGGCTCGGGGAAAACCACCCTGGCAGCCTTGCTGGCCCGGCGCTTCGACTATCCATGTGAATCATTCAGTGCCGTCCTGTCCGGGATCAAGGAAATCAAGGAAGTCATGGCCAGGGCTGAACAGCAAAGGAAACTCTTCGGAAAGCCGATGGTTCTTTTCGTTGATGAGATTCACCGCTTCAACAAGGCCCAGCAGGCCGCTTTTCTGCCTTATGTCGAAAGAGGCGACATCATCCTTTTCGGGTCGACCACCGAAAATCCGTCCTTCGAGGTCATAGCCCCCCTCCTTTCGAGGACGCGTGTCCTCGTCCTCAACTCGCTCGATAAAGCCGCGCTCCAAAGGATCGTTAAAGACGCTCTGGAGGATGATGAGAACGGTCTCGGCCGGTTGAAAATGTCAGTCGAGCCGACCGCTTTCGAATTGTTAGCGGATTTCGCCGATGGCGACGCAAGGAAAGTCCTCAACGGGCTGGAGATCGCGGCCGGTCTGGCCAAGGGCAAGGTTATTACCGTGGCCGACGTCAAAGAGGCTCTCCAGAAAAGGACCTACCTTTACGACAAGGACGGCGAAGAGCACTACAACCTGATTTCGGCTTTGCACAAAAGTCTGAGGAACAGCGACGTCGATGCTTCTCTCTACTGGTTCGCCCGCATGATCGCGGCTGGAGAGGATCCTTTGTACATTGCCCGGCGATTGGTCCGGTTCGCGTCGGAGGACGTTGGTTTGTCGGATCCCCAGGCTCTGGCCGTAGCCATTAATGCCAAGGAGGCTTACGATTTTCTCGGCTCGCCGGAAGGCGAACTGGCCCTGGCCGAGGCCGTGATTTACCTGGCGGCAGCGCCCAAGAGCAACCGGATATACACGGCCTTCGGTAAGGCTGCCAAAGACGTGGAAAAGAGCCGGCACGAGCCGGTGCCGCTGCACATCAGGAACCCGGTGACTCCTCTGATGAAGGAAATCGGCTATGGAAAAGATTACGAGTACGCCCACGATTCGCCTCTTTCGACGACCGACATGGAGACTTTTCCCGACAATTTGAAGGGCAGGAAATACTACGAGCCGGGCGAGCTTGGTTTTGAGAAAGAAATGAAAAAACGAATCGAGTGGTGGCAGGCCCTCAAAGACAAAATAAGGGAAAAACAGTCCGCTTGACGGCGGCGCTTAATCCGGCTTCTCTTCCCGGCCTTCGTTGCGGTCCGGTTTTTCTTTTTCCTTGAGCAGATAATAAATCTCCCAGCTTATTTCGTCGGCCAGGCAACCGAGACACGAAGTGGGAGTGGTCTTGATTTCTTCGTCTTCTATCTTTTGCTTGAGGATTCGTTTGACGAGTTTTCTGATTCTGTAAACCTGAATATAGTTAATCATCGGATAAGGTCTCCGGTCTGGAATATATCAAGTTAGTCAACCCTATGTAAAGGCGCCGGCTTATCGAATCCGGGTTCATGCTATAATCCAGGCTGCTGAGAGAATGATGATGTCGTGTTCTTCATTCGTAAAAAGTACGCTTTTTTTCCGCGGGTTGATTCTTGCTATTCTATTTTTCAGGCCGGCCGTTAAGCTCCCGGCCGCCTCTTTGAATGAGGGAGAAGTTTTCAAAGAAGAAAGCCGGTTTTCTCTTCCGGGCGCCTTGCCGGAAACGGCGGCCGTTTACGGCGGTCTGGCTTTCGTCTTGACTGAAGACGGCGGAATGGCGTGTGTGAATCTCGAAGAGAGACGGATGGCCTGGAAGGTAAAATTCGGGGCGGCGGCAACGGTGAAACCGGCGGTTAATCCGGCGGGAGAGGTTGTGTTCGACACTTACGGGACTGTTTATGAGGTTTCAAGGGGCGGTGAGATCGTCTCCAGGATTGAAACAGGCAGGCATCTGGCCGCGGCCGCGAAAAGCGAAGGCCGGATCATCGTCAGGACGGAAGAAGGCCGGGCGCTGGTTTTCGACCCGGGCAGCAATGCTTCTCCGGCCGAGCTGGCATCCGGCCGGAAATTGACGGCCGGACCGCTGGTTTTATCCGGGCTCATCGTTTTCGGGGGCAGTGACGGAAGGCTTGCCGCTTATCGACCGGCGGGACAGGTCATATGGACTTACGAAGCCTCGGCTTCCGTGCTGGACAGCATGACGGCGGGGGAGGGGATTTTGTATTTCGCGACCGCTGACCGCCGCTTCCACGCCCTGTCGGCTGGCAAAGGCAAGCTCAGATGGAGGGTAACTCTTTCGGGAGAAGCTGTCTATCCGGTCTCCATAGCCGGGAAAAGACTCGTTCTGAGCACTTCGGCCAGTATCGTCTATTGCCTGAAAAAAAGATCGGGCGTGATGAACTGGTGGCGGGTGATAAAGTCGCGGGTGTTCGATAGGCCCGTTGTCGATGACAGCCTGATCGCCGTCTCGGCCGATATGCCCGGAATCAGCGTTCTCGATCCTGCTTCGGGCGGCCTGAAGTCCGAAATCGAAATCGGGGATTACGTTCCGGGCAGATGTTGGGTTTCGGCCCTCTGGTATTCGAAAGGACGACTGGCCGTTCTGGCTCACGGCGATTGCCCTGCCGGGCCGCAGCTCATATTTTTGAAAAATCGGGGTATTGGCGCATGTCGAATTGCCCACAAAATGAGCCTCCAGCTTGTTGATAATACGGTTCGAAAAGATTAGAATCAGTTTGGTTAGAAAGGAGCGTTGCCATGAATCGAGAGGAAGCTGTTGCGCTGCTCAAGAAACACCTCAAGAATCCGCGGTTGCGGAGTCATTCTTACGCGGTCGAAGCCTGCATGAGAGCCATGGCCGAACGGCTTGGTCACGATCCAGTGCCGTGGGCCTTAGCCGGAGTCATACACGACCTCGACTATGAGGCCACGGACAAGAGTCCGGAACTTCATACGATCGAAACAGTAAGAATTCTTAGAGAAAGAGAAGTCGACGAATCCGTTATCCATGCGGTTCAAGCTCATGCTGAGAAGGTCCCGTGCCAGTCGCCGATGGATTGGGCCATTTACTCCGTTGATCCCTTGACCGGATTGATAGTGGCCGCCGCCCTAATGCATCCCGAAAAAAAACTCAAAGCCGTAGACCTGACGTTCCTTAAGAACCGATACAAGGAAAAAAGCTTCGCCAAGGGGGCCCATCGGGAAAACATCGAACAATCCAAGAACCTGGGCCTTGAACTGGATGAGTTCCTCTCGATCTGTCTTAAAGCCATGCAAGACATAAGCGAAACACTCGGGCTTTAAAAAGATCGGATAACCGCTTCCCGCAAATTATTGTTAATGCTTTCTAACGCTGGCCTGTTCGTGTATGATATCGGTTATCGAGGGGATTAAAGACGGGGTCCCGGAATGGATGAACAGGGCGGCAACGAAAAACTCAGGCGGCAGGTTTTCGGAAAAAGCGATCCCGTCGTGCTTGAAATCCTGCAGTCGGCCTCCGTAGGCATAGCCGGAGCCGGCGGCCTCGGGTCAAATGCGGCCATCTCTCTGGCCAGGAGCGGCGTCGGGCGTCTGGTCATCGCCGATTTCGACCGGGTCGGGGCGTCGGATTTGGGCCGGCAACAATATTTCATTGACCAGGTGGGAACCCTGAAAGTCGAAGCCCTACGGGATATCCTGCTCAGCGTAAACCCGTTCTCGATCTATGAAATTCACCGGGTTCGTCTGACCAGGCGCAACATTCCGATGATCTTTCGGGAGGTCGAGCTCATGATCGAAGCTTTCGACAGGGCAGCTGCCAAAGAGATGCTGATCGAAACGTGGCTGTCCCAATTTCCGGGAAAGCCGATAGTGGCCGCCTCGGGGCTGGCCGGTTACGGAAAGAACAACAGGCTAAAGACCCGCCGGCTGGGTAATTTGTATATCTGCGGAGATGAAGAAAGCGAACCCCCTCGAGGGATAAGCCCGATGGCCGCCCGGGTAGCGCTCGTGGCCAACATGGAGGCCAACCTGGCGGTCGAACTTCTCGTGAAATTAAGAGCTCAAAATAAAAAAGTGAGGTAACGACATGATTAAGGTCAACGAATATTTCGGCGGCCAGGTCAAATCGCTGAGCTTTACGACCTCCGAGGGCCCGGCGACGGCGGGCGTCATGGAGCCCGGCGAATACGAATTCAACACCTTGACTGTGGAGATAATGACCGTCATTGCCGGGAAACTCACCGTCAAGCTGCCTGGCCAACCTGACTTTAATGAATTCGGTCCCGGGGCTTCTTTCACAGTCGGGGCCAACGAGAAATTCGAAGTCAAAGTGGCCACGGACACGGCCTATCTTTGCCTCTACCGCTGAGCCCGGGAGTTCGATAACTTTCTATTCCCTCCGGCCGTTTCAGGGTTTACCTGACGTCATCTCTGGTCCATTCGCCGTCCATAAAACGCCAGATTTTACCGCCTGGATTTTTGTCTTTGAGTTCGGGCGGCAAGCGCTCCTGTCCGACGTTGTCGTAGCAGTGCAGTCCGGCAAACCTGCGGATCGAGGCCGGCATGCCGACTGAAGTGAAACCCGGATGACCGGCGGCAGGGAAGGGCCCGCCGTGGCCCATGGCCGGCGATACGGCAACGCCGGTCGGCATCCTGTCATTAAGGATGCGGCCGGTCATTGTCCGGAGAATGGGCTCGAGTTCGCCGTATATGACCTCATCGCTTCCGTTACTGCCGGCATATATCGAAATCGCCAGCTGACCGCGGAGCTTCTGGGCGGCGGTCAGTAACTGGTAAAGATCCTTGACCAATACGATTATGCCCAGAGGTCCGAAAGTTTCCGTCTCGAATGACACCGGATCGGCCGTAAAAACGCCACCTGAGGCCACCATGAGAGTCGAAGTAAAACGGAAGCCCGGTTCTTTTGGCGCGTATCCGCCCGCGGCCAGCCGGGCGCCTTTGCTTTCGATCTTGTGGACGGCGTTTTCCAGGCCTTCGACAACGCGCGGGCCGAGCAGGAAACCCGGTGTTTTCGATTTGAAAAGTTCGGTTACCCTGGCCACGAAATCGTCGGCGGCCGGACCGGCTATAAGGAAAACAAGACCCGGCCGGGTGCAGAATTGGCCTTCCCCGAGCGTACAGGAATCGAAAAACTCGGAAGCTATTTCGGCTCCTCTCTCTTCCAGGGCTCCGGGCAGTATGAAAACGGGATTGGAACTCGACATCTCAAGGTAAATGAGTTTTCCGGCCCGGTCGGCCGCTTCTTTCAAGGTCAGGCCTGCCCGGCGGCTGCCGGTGAAAGCCGAAGCGGCGATGAGCGGGTGAGCAACAAGTTTCAGGCCGTCTGTCTCGCTGAAGTGATAGACGAGTTGTATCGTTGCCGGAGGCAAGCCGCTATCGACGACGGCCTTAAAGGCCGTCTCGGTCAGAATCCTGGTCGTTCCGGGGTGGCCTGGATTTCCTTTGGCCAGAATCGGATTCCCGGCCGCCAGAGCGGCCGCGAAGTCGCCTCCGCCGACGGAATTAAAGGCCAGGGGAAAATTATTAGGGCTGAAAACGGCCACGGGTCCTCCGAGGGGTCCGTAGATCGACCGGATGTTTCGTTTGGTGTCGATTGTGGGCAGGCCCCAGGAACGCTCACGGCAGGCTTGGCCGGTCTGGCGAAGCTGATCGACCAGGCGAGGGAATTCCACCGACCTCAGCCTGGGTTCGATCGGCAGCCCGGTTTCGAGATGGGCCATCTCAATGATGCTTTCCTTCGCTGATTCGAGCAGGGAGGCAAAACGGTCGAAGAAGGCTGCGATCGGATCTTGCCCAAGGGCAAGAAGAGCTCCGGCAGCTTCGGCCGCGGCCCGGGTCGCGTCTTCCAGGTCGGTCCAGCTCGATACGGGGTATTCCGTTTCGATGGGTTTGCCGGTCGACGGATTAAAGGCCCGGAAAGTCGCGACCGCTTCTCTGGCCGGCCGCCATTTTCCCGAAATAAGAACTGGCGAAGCTTCCATGGTTCAGAACCTCCCTTCTGCTGTCGCCTTCGAACCGGCCGAGCCCGGCAACGATCAGCCGCCCGAATAGATGGGCGAAACTACTATCCTGTCCCTATCGGCGAGCATTTCCGCTGGGGCCACGGCCCGGCCGTTCCTGGTCATGATTTTCGGCCTGTGCATATCCACATTTATTAGTCGGAGAAGGTCAGCCGCCGTCGTCCTGCCAGGGAGATTGAATTCTTTTTCGCTGAAGCCGGCCCGGTAGATGAAGGGTCCGATAAGCTTGACGGTTACTTTCATCATATAAGCCCCGGAGCCGTCCAGTTCAGATCATGAAAGGCGCCCGTATTCGGCGGCCGCTTTGGCTTCGTCCTGCAAGCCCAGACGGGCCAATGTGGCCAGAGTGGGAATGCCTCTTCGGTCGTAGCCGCGGATGTCGTAATAATGCTGGAGCAGGTCGTCGTATTTTTCGTATTCCAGCACTTTGCCGGCGATCAGCCCATCCGTATCCGCGTTTGCCGGGTCGAACCATAGAGCTGGAGGGTAATCATCCCGCCTGTTCGTCAGAGGATATTCCCGCAGCCAGAAGAGCTTGATTAACGAGTAAATACGGTCGGATACGGACCAGAAATCATCCAGTTGCCAGTCGAGCCCGGTGGTCGCTTTGAAGTACTTTGTATAGTTGTTGATATCCCAGCCCAGCTCGACCCATGGGAACCGGCAGGCAACGATATACTCGAACAGCCCGCCCCGAATTCTCTGAAGCTCTATCACCTTCTGAGCCTTTTCCGGGCCGTATGATTCGCGGGTGGTATGGTTGATCTCGAAAGTAATGATCCAGGATTCTTTGTGATGGGCGCCGATCGGGCTGACTCCGAAGGCCAGGGCCATGCCCGGGATGAACTTGCAATTATAGGCAGCGACCTCGAGGCCTTTGACCTGCATGGCATAGGCTTCTGAACCACCGCCGAATCGCCGGGCGGCCCGCAGGGAGCCTTCAGCCAGGATTTGGCCTATCTTTCCCTTGCGGTGGGCGATTTCGCCAAGCAGTGTCTCGGCCTTAACGGGGTCTCCGAATTTGAAATCGCCTTCGACGACACCGTGATCTATGGCGTCGGCATAAAAGGCCAGGACGCCGCCGGCCGACATGGTATCTATTCCGTAATCGTCGCAGTCATAATTGAGCGAGGCCACTTCCGGATAATCGAAAATTTCCAGGTTCGGTCCCAGGAGGGCTATGTTTTCGTAATCGAGCTCCGACTCACGTCCGTGGCTGTCACGTATGGCTATGCCGCAGTTCATGGTACAGTTCGGGCAGCCGTAGGTGGCTATGCGCAAGTTGTTGAGCCTTTCTCCGTCGACCTTCCAGGCATCGGGATGATGGGTTTTTCTGAAATTTCTGACCGGAAGAGCGGCCATCTCGTTGCACCAGGCAAGAACGCCGGTCGTACCCTGGATGGACCAGCCGGATTCTTTGTCAATACGGCGGACCTCACGCAGATCCTGAAGGCCCGTTTTTTTCATCGTCTCCGGGTCGGCCTGAGGAATGGGGCTTGTCCCTTTGGCCACGATGGCTTTGAGGAGTTTCGAGCCCATGACCGCCCCCATACCCGTCCGGCCGCCCGCCCGGCCTTCAAGACTGCGGACCACGGCGTAACGGACCAGGTTCTCGCCGGCCTGTCCGATATTCAGGACGCCGACCCCGTGGCCGTATTTAGAATAGATCCAGTCGTTCGTCTCATAGGTGCCTTTGCCCCAGACTTCGCCGGCAGGAACAAATTCGACCCGGCCGTCCTCAATGTAAAGCATCGTCGGTTGAGCGGCCCGGCCCTCAACTATCAGAGCGTCGTAACCGGCTTTCCTAAGCTGATCGGATATTCGGGTTCCCATATTGCCGTCGCCGTAACCTCCGGTCATCGGCGATTTTCCGGCGACGATGGCCTTGCCCGTATTCGGAGCCGGGATGCCGGCGATCGGGCCGAGAGCGACGATGAATTTATTTTCCGGGCCCAACGGGTCGATTCCTGGTTTAAGCTCTTCGTAGAGGGTTTTGACTGCGAAGCCGCGCCCGCCGACCCACTTTAAAGCGAACTTTTCGTCGAAGGATTCTTCCTTCCAGGTCTGGTCGTTGAGATTGACTCTTAAGATCTTGCCCATCCAACCGTTCATATTCGACTCCTCGAAATGTATTTGATATCATCGTATCTGGGCGGGAAAAAAGAGTCAAGAGCTTGCCCCGCTCAGACGCGAGATACGTGTTCGCAGTTTTTCGGATTCTGCCTTATTCGATCAAAAGGCCTTGTTTCCGGATGAAAGATGGCGGGAAATCGTGTAAAATACTATTATTAAGGAGTTATGCTGATGGCCAAAACATTAGCACGTTCCCTGAATCAAAAAATGCTGGGAGGGGTTTGTGGGGGGTTCGCCGAGTACTTCGACATTGACGTATCCGTCGTCAGGCTGATATTCGTAGCTCTGACTCTCATCACGGCGGTCCTGCCCATGCTGATTTTCTACATAATCGCCTGGATAGTAGTCCCGACGGAAAGCCCGGCCAAGTGAAGCGGGCCGGGTCTCGAAGTTGACTTAGCCGGCGCGTCTCGGGTATAAACTAACCTTTCAGGATTAGTGGAAAGAAGTCGCATGGATAGTGAGAACGCGCAGGACATCGCTTTCCGGCATATAGCGGTCGAGGGCATATTCAAATCCAGGAAAACGCAACTGGCCAATGTTCTGGCCCAAAAGATCGGAGGCAAAGTCGTGCTCGACGTGACCGGCAATCCTTATGTCCGGGATTTTTACAATGAGAAGGAGGGTGCCGCTTTTCTTGCCCAGCTGGTTTTTATGGTCAATCGCTATAACCAGCAATTGAGATTGCAACAGCGGGATCTGTTCGTAAACCGTGTGATTTGCGATTACCTTTTCGAAAAGGACAAAATTTATGCCTACCAGACTCTGACCGATGACGAGCTTCTCGTCTACGACCGGATTTACGGTATCCTCTCGGAAAGGGTGCCGAAACCCGACCTGGTCATTTATCTCCAGATTTCGCTTCAGACTCTGATTCGCAGGATACAGAAAGAAGGCGACGATCTGGAGAAGAACATCTCAGAGCGGTATCTCGAAGACGTGATAGAGGCCTTCAATTACTTTTTTTTCAACTACCAGAGTGCTTCTCTCCTGGTGGTCAAAGCCGACGATCTGGATTTCAGCCGTGAGGAGCATGTGCTCGACCTCATCGATCAAATCAGGGAAATGAAAAAAGGTCCGCTTTATTATGTTCCTCAGGCGTATGGAGGTAAGCCCGGCAAGAAAGGCTGATTGGTTTTAATAAGGCCCGGAGAGGCGGCTTGCTCCCGGGACCCATTCACTCCTCAGGGAGTAATGAACTTTACCTCAATTCCGCATTCGGCGGAATGGGGAGAAAGGAAGTACCGATGTCTGGAAAAGAATACGAAAAGGTCACCGTCGCCGCACTGCGGGAAAGGAAACACTCGGGCCAGAAGATTGTATGCCTGACGGCCTACGATTACCCGACGGCCCGAATCCTGGATGAAACGGGTGAAATCGATATCGTCCTGGTCGGAGATTCACTCGGGATGGCGGTCCTGGGTTACGAAACAACGGTTCCGGTAACCATGGACGAAATGATTCACCACACGAGGTGCGTATCGCGGGGCGTCAGGCGAGCCCTGGTCGTGGGGGACATGCCTTACCTGTCCTTTCACATGGGTGAAGATGATTGCATACGGAACGCAGCCAGGTTCGTGAAGGAGGGCGGGGCTTCGGCCGTGAAACTCGAAGGAGCCTCCCAGAAAAGGATCAGGCTCGCCGAGAGTCTGGTTGAAGCCGAAATTCCGGTCATGGGCCATGTCGGTCTGACGCCTCAATCGATAAACCGGCTTGGCAGTTACCAGGTCCAGGGCATGCTTCCTGACCAGGCGGGCAAGCTCATGGCCGGCGCCAAAAACCTGGAAAGCGCCGGCGTTTTTGCCATTGTCCTCGAATCCGTTCCCCTGGAGGTGGCCGAGATGGTTACGGCTTCGCTTTCAATACCGACCATCGGCATCGGGGCTGGTCCTCATTGTGACGGACAGGTCCTGGTTTTCCACGACGTAATGGGGATTTCGTTAGGCCACGTTCCTCGCTTCGTCAGGAAATACGCAGACCTTAAAAAAGCCATGAGCACCGCCGCCGTCCGCTTCGCGGGCGATGTTCGCGCCGGCAAATTCCCGGACGACGAAACTTCATACCACCTTAAGCCTGAGACCAGAACGGCAGTCAAGAAACGTCTCCAGATACTGGCCGGCGGGAGAAAGAAATGATCGATGTCGTCGCCGGCCTGGATGACATGAAATCCCTCAGGCGGTCCTGGAAAGCGGGCGGGAAAATCATAGGTTTCGTGCCGACCATGGGCTACCTTCATGAAGGTCATTTGAGCCTGGTTCGGGAATCGAAAAGGCAGACGGACGTGACCGTGGTCAGTATTTTTGTCAATCCGGCTCAGTTCGGGCCGGCCGAAGATCTGGATAGATATCCCAGGGATATGGAAAGAGACAAACGCCTTCTCGAAAAGGAAAAGGTCGATTGCCTTTTCCTGCCGCATAGAGAAGCGATTTATCCGACTGGCTACAGCACCTGGGTTGAAATTCACGGCCTTCAGGACGGCTTATGCGGCAGGTCGAGGCCGGGACATTTCAGGGGCGTATCAACAGTCGTCCTGAAACTTTTCAATATCGTCCGGCCGGATAAAGCGTTTTTCGGCTGGAAGGACGCTCAACAGTTCGTATTGCTCAAGAGGATGGTCACCGACCTGGACCTTGAGGTGACGATGGAAGGGATGCCGACCGTCAGGGAGCCGGACGGACTGGCCATGAGCTCGCGCAATACTTATCTTTCGCCGGAAGAGAGGCAGGCTGCCCTTGTGATTCCAAGGAGTCTGGAAGCCGCGGAAGATCTTGTCCGCGGCGGCGAGAGAAGGGCCGAAAAGGTTCTGGAAACGATAAAAAAGACGATAAACGGAGAAGCTCTGGCCCGCCTTGATTATGCAGAGCTCGTGGATTTGTGGAGCCTCGAGCCTCTCAGTGTGATAAAAGGAGAGGTGCTGATGGCCGTCGCGGTATATATAGGGAAGACACGCTTGATAGACAACATCAGGCTTAAGGTTTGAGGAGAGGACCAAATGAAAAGAACTTTCCTGTCAGGGAAAATACACCGGGCCGTGGTGACCGGAGTCGATATCGAATACGAGGGAAGTATAGCCATCGACGAAGATCTGATGACCGCGGCCGGGCTCATGCCTTATGAGAGAGTCGACATCTACAATATCACTAACGGCGAGAGGTTTTCGACGTATGCGATAAAGGCCGCCGCCGGTTCGGGCGACGTTCTGGTTTACGGTGCCGCCGGTCGCAAGGCCCAACCCGGCGATATCGTGATCATCGCCGCTTACGCTGAGCTTGAAGAAGAAGAGTACGAATTTCTGACTCCGAAAATCGTTTTCGTCGGCCCCGCTAACAAAATCAGGGAAACGCGCTGATTCGCGGCGGCCGGCCTTCGGCCGGAAATGTGGTTCAGTCGGCCGAGTAGTTGGGAGCCTCCTGCGTTATGACCACATTGTGCACGTGGCTTTCTTTCAAGCTGGCCTGGGAGATTTTGATGAACCTGGCTTTATTTTTGAGTTCTTCGATGGTCCTGCAGCCAGTATAGCCCATTCCGGCTTTCAATCCGCCGACGAGCATCTGGATCATAATCATGGCGCTGCCTTTGTAAGGCACCCGGCCCTCAATTCCTTCGGGGACGAGCTTGCTTTCCTCGGTCTGGCCGTCGAGAGTGTAACGGTCGCGGCTGCGGCCTTCGCGCATGACCGAAAGCGAACCCATGCCGCGGTATGCCTTGTAAGCCCGGCCCTGAAACATGACGACTTCGCCCGGAGCTTCGTCCGTACCGGCCAGCAAATTGCCTATCATGACCGCGTCGGCCCCGGCCGCCAGAGCTTTGCTTATGTCTCCGGAATACTTTATGCCGCCGTCGGCTATCAGGGGTATGCCCAATTTCCCGGTAACCTGGAAGACGTCAGCTATGGCCGTGATCTGGGGAACTCCTGCTCCGGCAATGATGCGGGTGGTGCAGATCGAACCCGGACCGACGCCGATTTTGACCGCGTCGGCCCCGGCTTCGATCAATTCCTCGGCCGCCCGGGCCGTGGCGATGTTGCCGGCAATTATGTTCTGTTCGGGAAACTCCCGGCGCAGGTCTCTGACGGTTTCGATGACTCTCTCCGAATGCCCGTGGGCCGTGTCGACGGAGAGGACGTCGCATTTGGCTGCGACCAGGGCTCTGGCCCGTTCGATCGACTCGGGCCCGACTCCTACGGCTGCCCCGACCCTCAAGTGGCCGAGTTCGTCTTTGCATGCCAGCGGGTACTGGATGCGCTTCAGGATGTCCTTGTAAGTTATCAAGCCTTTAAGATGATAATCCTTGTCGACGACAAGGATTTTTTCTATTTTCCGCTTGTGGAATATCTTTTCGGCTTCTTGAAGGGAAGTTCCCATCGGAACCGTCACCAGTTCCCTGGTCATGACCTTCTCTATGGGCAGGTCGAGCCTTATTTCGAAGCGGATGTCCCGGTTAGTCAGTATCCCGACCAGCTTATGAGATTCGTCGACTATCGGCAGGCCCGAAATACGATTCTCACGCATAACCTCCAGAGCCCGGGAGATCTTTTCCTTCGGACCGAGTGTTATCGGATCGACTATCATGCCGCTTTCGTGCCGTTTGACTTTGTCGACTTCTTCGGCCTGGGATTCCACGGGCATGTTGCGGTGTATGATTCCGATTCCGCCCAACTGGGCCAGGCCGATAGCCATTTTTGAGGTGGTAACGGTGTCCATGGCTGAGCTGACAATCGGGATGTTGAGTTTTATCTTTCTGGTGAGTTTGGTGGCCACTTCAGCCTCGGCCGGGATCAGGCTCGAGCGGGCGGGTATGAGAAGAACATCATCGAAGGTAAGGCCTTCCCTGATTTTTTCCTCGAGCATGACGCCTCCTTTCCTTTTAATGCCTTTTTTTGCGGCTTGGGATCATGGCCCTGGCCTGCTTGGCTCTGACCGCTGACGGACCTTCCTGAGGCCGTTGGTAAAAGAGAGGGGCCCGTTTCCTTTCAAGAGCCGGTTGTTCGGCTACCGGCTGGATCAGGAACAGGAATCTGGCGGCGTCTTCTTCGATCTTGTCGAGCATGCTCTGGAACATATCGAAGCTTTCTTTCTTGTATTCTGTCAGGGGATCGCGCTGACCGTAGCCGCGAAGGCCGATCCCTTCCTTGAGATAATCCATCTCGAGCAGGTGATCCTTCCAGTGAGTGTCGATGACCTGGAGGAGAATCATCCGCTCGAAATCCCTCATGGCCGGTCCGAGCAGTTTTTCTTTCTCTTCGTAAGTCTTTTTTAGGGCGTTTTTTACTGTTTCGTTCAGTTCCCCGTAGGTTACGGAGCTCCAGTCGATATTTAGACTCGTTATATCCAGTCCGAACTGAGCATAGATCGATTGCCTGATGGCCTCTTTGTCCCAGTCTTCCGGGGCTTTGTCGCGGCTGGCTAAATCTTCCAGAATCCAGTCCACCAGGGTTTCGATCAGGCCTGTGAAGTATTCCCGTAGGTCTTTACCCTGAAGGATCTCACGCCGCTGATCGTAAATGGTCGTCCGCTGCTTGTTCATGACGTCATCGTATTCGAGCAAATGCTTCCGGATGGTGAAATTCTGGCCTTCGACCTGTTTCTGGGCCCGCTCGATCGACCTGGTTATCATTCGGTGTTCGATCGGGACTCCCTCGCTCATGCCGATCCTGGCCATCAATCCGGAGATTCTCTCGCTGCCGAATATCCGCATCAGATCGTCTTCGAGGGAAAGATAAAAGCGTGACGATCCCGGATCTCCCTGACGGCCGGCCCGGCCGCGCAACTGATTGTCTATCCGCCGGGATTCGTGGCGTTCGGTGCCCAGGACGTGCAGGCCATGGAGGGCGACCACGTCTTCGTGCTCCTTTTCGGTCAGCGCCTTGACCTGCGTATATATCCCTTCGAACTGTTCTGGCGTCGCCTTGGCCGGGTCGAGTCCATTTTTCTTCAGCTTTTCCCTGGTCAGGTATTCCGGGTTGCCTCCGAGAAGAATGTCGACGCCCCGTCCGGCCATGTTGGTGGCGATGGTGACGGCGTTGAGACGGCCGGCCTGGGCGATGATCTGAGCTTCCATTTCGTGATACTTGGCGTTGAGAACGACGTGAGGGATTCCTTTCTTCCGCAGCAGGCCGCTCAGCCGCTCCGACTTTTCGATGGATATTGTTCCGACGAGCACGGGACGTCCGCTCTGGTTCAATTCGGTGATTTCATCGACGATGGCCTGCCATTTTTCATCGGCCGTTCTGTAAACGACGTCGGGATATTCATCCCGGATGAGAGTTTTGTTGGTGGGGATTTCAACGACGTCCAATCCGTAAATGACCCTGAACTCGGTGGCTTCGGTGGCAGCCGTGCCGGTCATGCCGGCCAGCTTCTTGTACATCCGGAAATAATTCTGAAAGGTGATCGAGGCCAGCGTCTGGTATTCTTCTTCGACTCGGACCTTTTCTTTGGCCTCGAGAGCCTGGTGAAGACCGTCGCTATACCGGCGGCCGGGCATCAGGCGGCCCGTGAACTCATCGACGATGATGACTTTTCCGTCCTTGACCATGTAATCGACGTCCCGCTTGAAGAGATGGTGGGCTTTGAGGGACGTGTTTATGGCGTGGACAAGATCCATGTTGGCCAGATCGTATAGATTCTGAACGGACAGGTGTTTTTCGGACTCAGTCACTCCGGCCTCGGTTATGGAAACGGTGCGCGTCTTTTCGTCGACCTGAAAATGGGCATCTCTCCTCAAGCGCCGGACCAGGTTGTCTATCCGGTAATAGAGCTCGGTCGATTCCTGGGTTGGACCTGAGATGATGAGGGGAGTCCGGGCCTCGTCGATCAGAATGCTGTCAACCTCGTCGACGATGGCGTAGTTGAATTCTCTCTGGACCAGGTCGGACAGGCGGAATTTCATGTTGTCGCGCAGATAGTCGAAGCCGAATTCGTTGTTCGTGCCGTAGGTTATATCGGCCCTGTAGCTTTGGTAACGCTCCGGTTCGGTGCTTGCATGTTGAATGGTCCCGACGCTCAGGCCGAGGAACCTGTAAAGCGGGCCCATCCATTCGGTATCGCGTTTGGCCAGATAATCGTTGACGGTGACGATATGAACGCCCTTGCCTTCCAATCCGTTTAGATAAGCGGGCAGGGTTGCCACCAGGGTTTTACCTTCACCCGTCTTCATCTCTGATATTTTGCCTTGATGGAGAACGATGCCGCCTATGAGCTGGACGTCGAAATGCCTCATCTTCAAGGTCCGGCGGGAGGCTTCACGGACGACGGCAAAAGCCTCGGGAAGGATATCATCGAGAGTTGCGCCCTGGGCAAGCTTTTCCCTGAATTCGGCGGTCTTGGCTTGGAGACGGGAGTCAGACAGGTTCTGAGTATCTGCTTCGAAAGAATTTATGGCTGCGACGAGTGGTTGGAGTTTTTTAAGGGTCCGCTCGTTTTCAGTTCCGAAGATTTTACGTAGAATCCACGCGTACATTTACTAATTTGTATCAGAAAGACCGGTCTAAGTCAATGTCAGGGGATGATCGGGGGCATGGGCGTTCCTATCAAAAGCATAACGCAGCGTATGTATTCTATTTTGCATTCGGTTAACTTTTCGATTATTGATCTCCAGGAGATACAGTCTTCAGCCCAGTCACGGCATTCATCCAGAACCGAGAGACAGGAAGAACCGGATTCATGGGCTGCCGGGGGAGAGGTCAAAATAAAACCAATCGCCAAGAAAAAGAGCGCCGCCATAACCAGGTTTTTATTCTTCATGATTGCCTCCTTTGGCTTTTTATTGGTGCAAGAGACGTGCCCGGTCGTATAGCCCGGGTGCTTTGGATGATGAATGGGAGGAATGGAACGGCGGTTTACGTTATCGAGACCGGGGCGGCGACCAATTGTCAACTTTTCTGGACGAGCAAGGGGCGGTTTCGGCCAGCTGGAGTTTGCAATCAAAAGCGATGTGGGTTAGTATATTAAATCCCAATAGGGATAAAGGTTTATTAATTGACTTGACCCATAGGAACGATAGTAATAGTATATACTTATCGCGACAAGAAAGAGACATTCTAATGAATATCATACCTCTCATAGAAGCTCCTTTTAACGTTCCTTTAAAGATAATTGAGATAACTGGCGGCGTTGGAGTAAGGCGCCGGCTTCTGACCATGGGTTTCAACCGGGGCGACGTTCTTGAACTTGACTCTCGGGCTATTTTGAACGGTCCCTTGATTGTCAGGAACGTAACCCACGGAACCAGGACGGCGATCGGACGCGGCGTGGCCTTTAGGATTCTTGTCTTCAGAGCGGATGAAGCAAAATAACCTTCCGAACGTAGTTTTCGTCGGCCAGCCGAACTGCGGCAAAAGCACGCTTTTCAATTCGATCGCCGGCTTAAAGGCCGAAACGTCCAATTTCCCCGGCACTTCAGTCAGTCACACTTACAGCCGGGTGAACGTCTTTGGCACCCTCTTCAATATCGTCGACCTGCCCGGAACCTATTCCCTCTGTCCTCAGGACCCGGCCGAGAGAGTCGCCCTTGGTCATATTCTTTCCGAGAAGCCGGATGTCATAGTTAACGTAATCGACGCTTCGACCCTCAGCCGGGAACTGAGATTGACACTAGAGCTGCTCGAACTTGGTTATCCCATGGTCGTCGTATTGAACATGATGGACGTGGCCGAGAGAAAGGGAATCAGGATAGATTCCGAAAGGCTTTCGGCCATTCTCGGCGTGCCCATGGTCGAGACGGTGGCGCTTCACGGCCGCGGCATCAAGGAGTTCCTCGACAAGGTCGTGGAACTTTTCAACAATCCCGTGCGTCCTTTGCATCTGGCCTGGTCCCAGGAAGTCGAGGATAAGATATCCGAACTTGTGGCCGCCGTGCCGCCTGAATTATCCGCCCCCCCGGGAAGGAGATTCACCTCGATCAAGCTTCTTGAGACCGGAGGCTTTTACTGCTCCAGATTTCTGGCCGAGTTCGAGCCCGAGCTCGACGCCGCACTAAAGCGGATTTCCCGGGAACTGTCTGAAAGAAGAGGCATGCCGGTCTATGAAGTGATAGCCGCCGAGCGTCATCACCTGGCCATGAAAATATTCGAAAACACGACCAGCATTCTATGTGGCAAGCATCTAACGCTTGAGAACAGGATTGATTCTGTCCTGATGCACCCGATTCTCGGCTACCCGATACTTTTATTGGTTTTTTTGAGCGCTTTTTTCCTGATTTTCAAGGTCGGAAGCCCGATCGAAAGCCTTTTCATGAACCCTCTTGAGAAGCTCAGGCTTTTGACGGCTTCCAGCCTGGGGCAGGGCTTCGCTTTTCATACCCTCGACGGATTGCTTCAGGGAATCGGCGGGGGAGTGGTCGTCGTTCTGCCTTACTTCATACCGCTCGTTTTTTTAATGTCAATTCTGGATGACGCCGGCTACACGGCCCGGGCCGGCTTTCTGCTCGACGTTTTCATGCACAGGATGGGCTTGCACGGAAAATCAGTCGCTCCCTTCATACTCGGCTTCGGTTGCAACGTCCCGGCCATCATGGCCACCAGGATACTGGAAAGCAACAGGGACAGGATAATAACTTCGCTTCTGGTACCTTTCATACCATGTTCGGCCCGGACGACGATTATTCTGGCTCTGGTCGCGTTTTATCTTGGTCCGTTTTTCGCTTTTGGTTTCTACGCCATTAACATTGCCGTGGTCGGCCTGCTGGGTTTCCTCATAAGCCGGTTCTTCAAAGGGCCCTCACCCGGGCTCATCCTGGAGATTCCAGAGCTTCGCCGGCCGGTTTTTATCTCGATATTCAAGAAAGTCTGGCTGCAGCTTTCTGTTTTCATCAAATTCGCCTGGCCGCTTTTGATTGCCGGGAGCATTGTGTTGAGCCTTCTGACCTGGGCCGGTGCGACTCCACTGATCAACAAGATCCTGTCACCGCTCGTCGCCTACGCCCTGGGTTTGCCTCAGGAACTCGGCGTGACTCTCGTCTTTGGTTTCCTTCGCCGGGAGCTGTCCCTGGTTATGATGCTCCAGGCCCTGGGCATCGATTACCAGAATCTGTTGACGGTGATCACGAAGGAGCAAATCCTGGTTTTCACCGTGTTCGTGAATTTTTTCATTCCTTGTTTTTCCACGCTGGCTGTCCTGTGGAAGGAAATAGGCAAGAAGTGGGCCCTTGTATCGGCCGGCTTAAGCGTGGGCGTGGCTGTCACCCTGTCTTTGCTGGTCAGGCTTGTTTTCTGAGTTCCCGTCACGGCCGGGACTGTTCTCTATCGGCATGGAGCCTACGATAAATGAGCCCGGCCGCCTTTTTGCCTGCGAATTCGGCAATCCTGGCCTCGCCGGCCGCAGCCAGAGCCTCCAGGCCCCCGAAGCCGGCCAGAAGAGCGGCCCTCGTTTTCGGACCGACGCCGGGAATGCCGTTCAGGGCCGAGGAGAAACTCTCTTTGGATCTCAGACTCCGGTGAAAAGTTATCGCAAGTCGGTGAGCTTCGTCCCGGACGTGCTGAAGAAGTTTCAAAGCCGGCGATGTTCTTTTCAGCCGCAGGCCCTCCGGTCTTCCGGGCGTGAAGATGATTTCTTCCTTCTTGGCCAGGGAGACAACCGGGATTCTCTCGAGGCCCAGCCCGCGCAGGGCTTCCAGAGCGGCCGAAAGCTGCCCCTTGCCTCCGTCAACCAGAATCAATTCCGGCAGGCGGGCTTTCTCCTTGAGAAGCCGGCCGTACCTGCGTCCGACCGTTTCGGCCAGCCCGGCCGTATCGTTTGGTCCCTCGACCGTTTTTATTTTGAATTTCCGGTATGAATTCCGGTCTGGTTTCCCTTCCCGGAAAACGACCATCGAGCCGACCGTCTCCTTTCCCCCGGTGTTGGAAATGTCGAAGCCTTCTATGATCTCAGGGTGGGCGGCCAGGCCGAGGACCGCTTGCAGGCTTTCCGGTCCGGGCGGGACGGCAGCCTTTTTTTCCGCGGCCGCCCGGGCGTTCCGTAAGGCCAGGTCGATGAGGTTTTTTTCGCGGCTGGTTTTAGCGGCAACCAGCCTGGCCCGTTGACCGGCGGCGGCCAGGGCCCCGTTCAAAGCGGCCGTTTCCTCGCGGCCGTAAGGGACGATTATGGAAATGCTCACGGCATCTTTCCTGTAACTTCCGGAAATGAACTCGAGTAAAGCCCGTCCTTGATCACGGCCGGGACCGAGTTCGAATACTCCGACTCTGGTTCCGATGATTTTCCCCTTACTGATGAAGAACAAGCAAAAGGTCACGGTCCGGCTGTCCCGGTAAACGCCGAGTACGTCCCGGTCCTCGAGGTTAACCGAAATCGTCACCGGTTTGGACTCGATGTCCCTGATCACCGCCAGAAGGTCCCGCCACCGGGCGGCGTCTTCGTACTCCAGAGCTTGCGAAGCCTTTTTCATCTTGACCTTGATTATCCGGGCCAACTGGCCCGTTTTTCCCTCGAGGAAAAGACAGGCATTGGCCACGTTCGACCGGTATTCTTCTTCGCTGATCAAGCCTGTGCACGGAGCCGAGCAAAGGCCGAGCTCATAATCGAGGCATGGCCTTTTCCTGGTTTTGAAGACCATGTCCGAGCAGCCGCGGATCTTGAAAAATCTGTTTATCAGGTGGACCGAAGCCCTGGCCCGGCCGGCCGGACTGAAAGGTCCGAAATAGCGTGAGCCGTCGGCTTCTATCCGTCGGCTGAATCGCACGGCCGGGAATCTGTCGCCGGCCGTGATCTTGATGTAAGGGAAGCTTTTGTCGTCCTTGAGGCGGACGTTGAAGCGCGGTTTATGCTGCCTGATGAAGTTGCTTTCCAGGAAAAGAGCGTCCTTTTCCGAGTCGGTCAGAATGAAGTCGATGGCGGCGGCTTCAGCTACCATGTGGGAGATTCGGACGTCGGGTACGGCCGTGAAATAGGACCTGACGCGGTTGCGCAGAGACAGGGCCTTGCCTATGTATATGACCTGACCGTCTTCATTCTTGAAATAGTATATGCCTGGCTTGTCGGGAAGAGCGGCGGCCGCTTCTCTCAATTTTTTCAGTCTGTCAATCATCTTTTTCACATTCAGCCCTTGTCCGGCCCTCAGGCCGCATCGCGGCCGTTCCTAAGCTGTCGGAATTCAATCGGCTGTCAGCTCCAATTCTCTCTTTTTGAGCCTGGTGAGCTCGTCCCTGTATCCGGCCGCCTGCTCGAACTCGAGATTCCTGGCGGCATCCTTCATGAGTTTTTCCAACTCAGCCATGCGCTTCTTGCGTTTTACGGGAGAAAGGAAGATGTCTTTTTCTTCGGCGATGCCGGTGTAATCCAGATAATCTCGCTCGTAAACACTGGCCAGAACCTCGTCTATTCTCTTGACGATGCTTTGAGGCGTGATCTGGTGAATGGCATTGTATTCCTGCTGGATCCTGCGCCTGCGGTTTGTTTCGTCGATGGCCTTCTTCATCGACTCGGTCTCCGTATCGGCGTAAAGGATTACCCGGCCGCTGACGTTTCTGGCCGCCCGGCCGAAAGTCTGGATGAGCGAGGTCGCCGAACGCAGGAAACCCTCTTTGTCGGCGTCCAGGACCGCGACCAGGGCAACTTCAGGCAGGTCAAGCCCTTCCCGGAGCAGGTTTATCCCGATCAAACAATCGAATTTTCCTTTTCTCAAGTCCCGCAGAATCTTAACCCGGTCGAGAGTTTCGATTTCCGAGTGCAAATAACGGACTCGCAGGCCGAGGTCGTGATAGTGACTGGTGAGTTGCTCAGCCATCTTTTTGGTCAGAGTGGTAACCAGAACCCGTTCGTTGGCCGCCGCCCGCTTGGTAATCTCCGACATCAGATCATCGACTTGCCCTTTGACCGTCCTTATCTCGACCTCGGGATCGGTCAGCCCGGTCGGTCTTATGACCTGCTCGACTACCAGGCCGCCGGCCTGCTTGATCTCGTATGGGCCGGGAGTGGCCGAGACGTAGAGGACTTGGCCGACTCGAGACTCGAATTCCTTGAAATTGAGCGGCCGGTTGTCCAGGGCCGAAGGCAGGCGGAAGCCGTGTTCGATCAGGGCCAGCTTTCGCGATCTATCGCCGTGGTACATTCCTCCGATCTGAGGGACGGTCACGTGAGATTCGTCGATTATGGTCATGAAATCCTGGGGAAAATAATCGAGCAGGGTGTACGGAGGATCACCCGGCGATCGCCCGGTTAGATGCCGCGAATAGTTCTCGATACCCGGGCAGTAGCCGAATTCGCGAAGCATTTCCAGGTCGAACAGGGTCCTTTCCTCCAGCCGGTCCGCTTCCACGTAAAGTCCGTTTTCTCTGAAATAAACCGTTCTTTCGGCAAGCTCGGCTTCGATGCTTTCGGTCGCCCGGCTAAGGGCTTCCCGGGGAGTGGAAAAGAACGTCCGGGGATAAATGACGACCTCGTCAAGCCTTTCCATTTTCCGGCCCAGAAGAGGATCGATGCTGCTTATTTCCTCGAGACGGCCGTCGCCAAGTCCGAACCTGAGGGCGAATTCTTCGTAGGCCGGAAAAATCTCTATTATGTCGCCCCTGACGCGGAATTCGCCCCTTTTCAGCTCGCCGTCTGTTCTTTCGTATTGAACAGATACCAGTTTTTCAAGAAGCCCTTTGCGGCCGAGTTCCATTCCGGTTGACAGCCTGAAACTCATCGATTGATAAGTATCGGGGGCGCCGATTCCGTATATGCAGGAGACCGAGGCTACGATGATGACGTCCCGGCGAAAAAAGAGGGCGTTGGTGGCTTGCAGCCTTAACCGGTCAATCTGGTCATTGATCGTGGCTTCCTTGGCGATATAAGTATTGGTTGACGGAATGTAGGCCTCAGGCTGGTAATAATCGTAGTAACTGACGAAGTATTCAACGGCGTTGGAGGGGAAAAAACGCTTGAACTCCTGATAGAGCTGGGCGGCCAGGGTCTTGTTATGGGAAATGACCAGGACCGGCCGGTTGAGCAGGGCGATGATGTTGGCCATGGTGAATGTCTTGCCCGAGCCGGTCACTCCCATCAGGACCTGATGCCGTTCTCCGGAAGCGAAGCGGGCGGCCAGATTCTCGATAGCCTGGATTTGGTCGCCTTTCGGCGAGAATTCCGAATGAAGTTCGAATCTGCTCATCTGCGTAAGCTCATGTTTGCTGACATTTATTATACCAAACCGGTTTGAGAAGTCCGCGAACCGAAAAAGGCCGGGACCGGCGGAAATGATTGAATGTATGCGGCTGGCCCGGAGGCGGTCAGTCTTTTTTGACTTTCAAGCTGCCTTTGAAACGGGCCCCCGAGGCAACGCTGATCCTTCCGGCCGTGACGTCACCGGAGACGAAAGAGGTTTCCCGGATCTGAACTCTTTCGGAGGCCGTTATGGTTCCCGTGAGTTCGCCGTCCAGGATGACATTCCGGGCCTGCACATCGGCCTCTACCTTTGCTTCCCGGGAGATGGTTAAGGTCGAGGAAGGAAGGACTATCGTTCCTTTGAAGCGCCCCTCAATGGTCAGGTCTTCATGGGCTTCGATTCGTCCTTCCAAGAAGACCGTCGCTCCCAACCGGCTCTGGACGCCTGCCGGGGCGGCTGCAGGTTGTATCGCTGCCATCGGTTCCTGCTTGGACATCTTTTCCCTCCTTTACGAACGGTCATCAGGGATTATATTTTCGAGGGCTCCGGCCTGTCAAACTGCATGTCCGTGATGCCGCCTTGTTTAAGCCAAGTCAATATGTCCCCCTAATTGCCAAGCGAAAATGTCCCCTTGGACCGGGGCAGGAGTTGTTTCCAAATATATCTGAAGGATGTGATTGAGATGACGGGGTTCGCCTTTC
>Ga0172363_10000286_pt1 | contig 36361 bp, 48 predicted proteins | sample LakKivs2_kivu2a2_FD_114541 | JGI IMG/M metagenome (GOLD analysis project Ga0172363, IMG submission 114541) | Sediment microbial communities from Lake Kivu, Rwanda - Sediment s2_kivu2a2 | ecosystem: Environmental > Aquatic > Freshwater > Lake > Sediment | place: Rwanda: Western Province, Lake... | reverse complement strand
CAACCCAGCTTCTATATGCTGAATAGCAAGAAAAGCCTTCCTGATATCTTCAGTATAAATGGAAGAACTCAACCCATACTCAACAGAATTCATTACATCAATAGCCTCATCAAAATCTTTAACAGGAATCAAAGAGACTATAGGACCGAATATCTCTTCTTGTGCTATCCTCATGTCTATCTTACAGTTAGTGAATAGAGTAGGTTCGAAGAAGAATCCTTTCATCTTAGGAATCCTCCCTCCAATCAAAATCTTAGCTCCTTCCCTTAAACCAATCTCAGTATAATTCATACTCTTTTCTTGTGCTGCCCTGTTAACCAAAGGTCCAACATCTGTTCCTTGTTTTAACCCATCTCCAAGTCTTAATTTACTAATTCTTTGGACTAACATTGTTTCAAACTTTTCTTTAATTTTTTCATGAACGATAACTCTAGAAGCAGCAGTACATCTCTGTCCTGTTGTCCCATAACCTCCCCATATCACTCCGTCCAAAGCAAGGTTTAAGTTGGCATTATCCATTACTATTATACCATTCTTCCCTCCTAATTCCAACCCAACTTTCTTCAATCCCGCTTCTTTGACAATCATTTCTCCAGTAGCTTTACTACCAGTGAAAGAAATCCCTCTGATTCTTTTATGCCTTATTATCGACATCCCAACACTCTCGCCAGGACCAGTCATAAGATTCAGAACTCCTTTAGGCAAACCAGCCTTTTCTAATATCTCTACTAGTTTGGTTGCACATAGAGGAGTATCGGATGATGGTTTGAAGACAACAGTATTCCCGCAAATTAAAGCAGGGAAAATCTTCCATGCAGGTATTGCCATCGGAAAATTCCAAGGAGTTATTAACCCATAAACACCAACAGGTCTTCTGATCGTCATACAGAATTTATCTTTTAATTCAGAAGGAGTAGTGTGACCGAACAGTCTTCTCCCCTCTCCAGCCATGTACTCAGCCATGTCTATAGCTTCTTGAACATCCCCTCTCGCCTCAGCAATAACTTTCCCCATCTCTCTCGTCACTAGTTTTGCCAGAGATTCTTTGTTTTTTCTGAGTAGTTCTGCCACTTTGAATAATATCAGTCCTCTCTTAGGAGCTGGTGTATTACTCCAAGAATAGAATGCTTTTTCTGCAGCTTCGACAGCTTTTTCTACGTCATTCTCATTCCCTTTCTGGAATCGTCCTAAGACTTGTTTTGGACTAGCAGGGTTCAAACTAGGAAAGGTTTCTCTAGAATTAGAATTAACCCATTTGCCATCTATGTAGAGTTTATACTTAGACCCGAACATTATACCTAAGAATTATTTATTTTTTAATAAATTATCTTTAAGTTTTATAACAAATACATACTTCATTTCTTCTTAGTGAGTAACTTCAGGACAACAAAAATCGTGAATAAAACTATCGCTATTATCAGGAAAACAAGAGATAAAGAATTATAAGGAATATCTAAACGTTGAATCCAATATCTTCCAACACGTCTTACAGTTGTTGTTGAGTAGGAAAGAGTTGTAGTTGTTGGGTATGAAGGTTCAGTCGTAGTAATAGTTATCTTACAAGCCCCGTTCTCACACCCTTCATGGCAATAATAAGTGTTTGTTCTAAAATAACCATTCTCACAATATCCCTCAATCAAAACTTCTCTATTAACACAGTTATCATAATATCTGGTATTATCGAAATTGACATAACCCTTTGCATAATAACCCAACCCATCAGAATCATAGCAGGATTGGGCATTGATGAGAGGAATAATTAAAAAGGATGCTAAGAATAGACTAAAAATAACTTTTTTCATGAATTATATTTAATTCTTTAGATTAATTATTGTTTTTAACTCAAAGAACAACCAGTCAACTCACTCAATCTTTCAAATGATTGTACGCCAGCATAAGGAAGACTATTGATAATCCAAGTCGGTACTCCAGTTATCCCTTTCTCTTGACATAACTGTTGGTTCTCTGTACATTCTACTGAATTAACATACTTTAAAGAATCACCGAACATCTCTTTCTGATTTTTACAATGTCCACAGTATGCGGATACGTAGACAGTTGCGCCTTTTTCCGTGAGACATTTAGCGAATTTATCCAAATCACTCAAACCATTCCCATTACTTTCATCCTTTGCAAAGTAACCACTCACAGACCAAACAACTATGCCTACGACTATTAAGATTATGACTATCAAAAGCGCTTTTCCGCCTATCTTTATCTCCATTTCTATCAACTAAAATTTAAAAAAAGGGTTTAAGCGCAACCGCCACTTGAAGCACTTTCACTGCTTGCACTCAAAGTTTCTGAACATTCGCTAGGTTCTGTGTTGAAAGCACTACAGATAGCTTGCTTGTATGCTTCTGATGTTCTTGCACCGTTATATCTTGCGCCATTGATTATCAATGTTGGTGATCCACTTACGCCATTTGCGTTCGATAATTCTTCCTCTGCTTCCATCAAAGTGAGACCTTCTTTTTCAACGCAATCTTCTATCTTCGCAGTATCAACCTTAGCATTCTTTGCTGCATCCTTCCAACAAGTATCCAAATTGCCTTTGTTGCAGTTGTTGTTTATGTAATCCACATAAGCCCAGAATGTCGCTTGATCATAGTTCTTCCAAATACATGCCTGTCTCATGTCCTCTGTTGCTTCATATTCCCCATGCAGTGAGTTTACTGTAGTACCACTTATACTGACAATGAAACGAGGTTCTATCGATGCTTTGCTTCCTAACAAATCAACAACTGGTTTCATTGCTGTTTCTGCTTGTATTCCATAAGGACAGAAACTCATAACAAATAACTGAGCTACAGGTTTATCTGTTTTTTCAGGTTCAAACTGCTCTGGTTGCTGTTCTTCAGGTGTTTCAGGTATCTGTGTCATGTCTACAACCGATGGGAACAATATAGAGCCATCTCTAGTCACGTAAGAGTTGTATGCTCTGCCTGCAATCGTGAATTGCAAGTTATAAAGGCCATCTTTTTCACTAACGTTCGTTAAAACCGCAGTACTTTGGCCTGCTAGAATGTATTTGTTAATGTAATCTATGGTATTAGCGGCTACTTCATTCGCTGGTTTTGCTACTGGGAGATTTCCGTTACTAGACACAACTCTCCCTGTTATTTGTGGATAAGCCAAGAATATCGCTAATATTATCAGCAGAATCAACGTAGATATTGTCCAGGGACTTACTTTTATCTTTATACCCTCCTTTTTTTCGCTTTTTTCTGCCATTACATCACTCTATATCAGATAAAATGTAAACTTTAAATACGTATTGATTTTTTAGGAATTTATACACTAAAGTATCTTTTACATCCTTAACTTCTTAATTTCTTTATCATCTAATGCAGGTATTTTTATCGAATTTTCTAACCTTTTCTTACCAAATCTTACCATAGTTTTCTTTTCTTTTGAATCAGAATAACGAGCTGTTAATGCGGCTGCCTTTTCTATCGCTACTTTTGTCTTTGGTCCTTGAAGTAAAGTTATAGGACTACCATAACCAGGAACTTCAAAATAGTAGTCAGAGACATTCTTGAGTTTTAACAACTGCTTATTTTCATCTTCATTTCTACCAACGATAATTTTATTCTTACTGGATCTGAAATGTCGACCGATTTTTAGGAGTAAAATATCCTTTATCTTGACTCTTTTTTTATGTTTAAATAAATCTCTAACTTTATCAGCAAATTCTTTGTAAGTCAACAAACAACCGCCAGATGGGCATGGATAATCATTTATTCTCCAATCTTTAGCTAGTTGAATCTGTCTCTTTCTACATCTACCTCTTATATCCAACAATTTTTCTCTGTTGACCCATCCTTTCTTTTCAGCTTCTGTTTCTGGTAACAACTTTGCAGATAATGGTCTTAGTATCTTACCTTCCAGGCCAGATTCTTTTTCGATTATTCTCAATGCCTTCATGTGTTGTGACATGGGTCTTTCATCCAAAACTTCTCCAGTGAAGATGAACTTTGCACCTATTTTCTTTGCATAATTTTTCGCTTTTTTCAGAGTGTAAATCCTGCAATCTATGCACGGGTTCATATTTTTTCCGTAACCATGTTTTGGTTTTCTTATGAGTTTCAGATAATCTTCACTTTTTTTGACCATCTTTAAAGGGATGTTGAATCTTTTTGCAACTTCTACAACTCCGCAACCACCCCTTCCACACAAACAGAAAGGAGAAGTGAAATTAATCGCGACTACATCTATGCCTTGTTCTAACATAAGTTTGACTGCCAATGTACTGTCTAAACCGCCAGATAGCAATCCTAGGGCTTTCATCTCATCACTTTGTCAAATTTTTCATTAGTTGACAGACATTGCATAAATTCTTGCCGCTTGGCTCTCCACATACTTCACAATAATTAATTTTTTTATCTGTCTTCGCAAACTTTTTAAATTCTGGGAGCAGTCTTAAGAAATCTTTTATAATTTTTTCTTTTGTTCCTGGTTGAATTATTTCAACTTCATTGATAAACCTTCTGAAATGTCCCCTGTAAGCATCTTTACTACAAGGGCATTTTTCATACACGACTGGAAAATTCATCAAGTTAGAATACGTTTTTGTTTCTTCATTCGTACAAAAATACAATGGTTTGATTCTAGGTACAAATTTTTCATTCCTTATCACTCCAGTCATCGGACCCATCCTGGCGAGTAAGTTTATGTTGCCGTTGAACAAATTCATCAGAATCGTTTCTACTTCATCATCTATGTTATGACCAGTTACCAATTTAGTAGCTTTTAGTTCTCTCGCTTTTTTGTTTAAAATCTGACGCCTCAAAATTCCACATATCTTACAAGATCGCATCACTATGCCTTTAGATTCTAAGACAGATTTTATGTAACAAACAGAACAACCAAACTCTTCCCTGAGTGAGAATTCATGCAATTTTATCCTGTCTTTTTTGCAAAACATTCTCACATTTTTTTGATTTCTTTTCGAGTAATCACCAAGATGTAGGTCGATGAACAATGCTCCCACTCTGTAACCAAATTTTTTTAGGAGATATAGCAAAGAAGTCGAATCCTTACCACCAGAACAAGCAATGAGTAATCTGTCATCCTTAGAGATAAGTTTAAAATTATCTATTGTTTTCTTGACTTTATTCTCGAAATAATTAACAAACTGAGTATTATTCATTAGTCTACTATTATTAAAAAATTTTATAAATACTTAGTAATTGTTAATCTCAATTCATTTCTTTGAATTAACGATCAAGTATCAATACCAATATTATCACGATTAATATAAGGCTTCCATAAAACATTCCGAATCCATGCATCCAGTATCTCATGCCAAACATACAAAAGAAGGATGGACTAAAGCTTAAGATTCCGATAATAAAATGATTTAAATATTCAACGATTAAAAGTAGGGAATATGATAACTATTGACTTGAAGAAAGTTGGTTTAATACTCGTCGTGTTCTCGATAGTGTTGTTTATCGTCCTGTATTTCATAACTAACCTCATCATAAGTCTACGTCTAGAATTGCATAAAACTTGTCCTTTACCACCAGAAGCTTGTCCATACAAAGGCAGTGTACCGATTGAAGTGTTGTCTGGATTCATCATAGACGCTGTCATAGGTATTCTTGGAGTATCTTTGTTGATAACATCCTATCGTTCAGAAAAAATCAACTTAAAAGATAAGACTAAGATGAATGAAAGTATAAAGTCACTCCAAGCGGATGAGAAGAAAGTCTATGATTTGATTGTCGATGCTGATGGTTTCATGTTTCAGAATGATTTGATGAACAAGACTGGTTTTTCTAAGGTTAAGATCAGTAGAATATTGGATAAGTTAGAAATGAAAGGCATCGTAGAGAGAAGAAGAAGGGGAATGGCTAATATTGTTGTTCTGAAAGAAGTTTGAATTCTATAAACCAGTTTTATGAATTGTTTGATTTATAAATTTGCCAAATTTTTCATAAATAATAAATCCTGCAAAAATTATAGCAATTACTGTTATTATTCCTTCTAAAAACCCTTCCAAATAAATCTAATCAGATGGATTTTTGTTAAAAAGAAAAAAGAGAAAAATTGCCAATAAGTTATAAACATCATCAACTACATGACTTATCTTCAGTCATCTGTTTCTTTTTCTTTGGCATGTGTTCACCTCCATCATCAAATATGGTAACCTATAATCCTTTGACTTGAGACTATATCTGGGTTTCTGGGGTAGAGTTGTGATGAACGTTCTTATAACGATTAAAAAAGCCATTTAAAAACATTCCTGATGAAACTAGTTTCATCCTAATCCATATAAGCTGTTCCTTTCAATTAAGATTAGGTGATTTGATGTCAAAAGATTATTTCGAGATCACTTTAAGTGAAAGACAGTTCAAGGCACTAAAATATACTGGATTGATTTTCATATTCATCGGGCTGTATCTCATTCTGAGTATCCTACCTCTATTTTCGAGTCCAGTCGTAAGCCCGAACGCTGGGCTACTCCTTATTTTCATAACTGGTTTACTAACGAGTGTACATTGTGTTGGTATGTGTAGTGGCTTCGTTATAGCGTACACAACTAAGAACCCAGAGAATTTAAAGAGTTCAAAGTTAACTCGTGCAAAACAGCATTTTCTTTACAACATAAGTAGACTGAGTTCATACACTGTCTTTGGAATTCTTGCGGGGTTGGTTGGTTCTATCTTTTTATTGACCAATCAATTCCGTGGTTACTTATCAGTCTTCGCAGGAGTATTCATGGTCTTATACGGCCTGAGTACATTCGTCCCGCAGTTAAGGAAATTCACAACAATCAGAACCCCAAACTTAGCCAAACACACAAAGGGTCGTGGACCTGTACTTTTTGGTCTAATGAATGGACTTATGCCATGTGGTCCATTACAAGCAATGTTAATCTATGCAGCTGCAAGTGGTAGTGCTATTCAAGGTGGGACAAGTATGTTAATTTTCGGCCTAGGTACCATGCCATTGATGTTTGGTTTTGGTAATGCTCTATCATTTTTAACCCACAATTCTATAGGAAAAATCATGAAAATATCAGCTGTCGTCGTCATGGCTCTAGGATTAGTAACTTTAAACCGTGGTTTACTCTTGTCAGGTTACGCATTGCCTCTACTAAATTCTAATTTAGGTTCGAGTAAAAATCCAACTACAGGCCTTGTAACAGCCACTGGTGATTCTCAAGAAATCAACATGAAAGTTGATCAGTACGGATGGAATCCTGATACGTTCGTTGTCAAGAAAGATGTACCTGTGAAGTGGAACATATACGTGGAAAAAATAACTTCCTGTATAAGTGGAATTCGTGTGCCAAAGTATGGTTTAAGTAAAGATTTCAGCAGAGAAGGAGAAACAATAACTTTAGAATTTACTCCAAATGAAGCTGGAACAATTATATTCACTTGCCCGATGGGAATGGCACGAGGAGATATAATAGTTAAAGATGATACAGATGGAGACCAAACGATAGAATATAAAAAAGAGCCAGGTGTCGCAATATTGAAGATAAGGGGAATGTGTTGTGGTGGTTGTGCAAAAACCATAGAAAGACTAGTCTCTCAAATCGATGGTGTAAAAAGTGTTGAAGTTGATTTTGCGAGTAGAAAAGGGACTGTTAATTTTGACCCAGAAAAGACAAATATAGAAGAAATAATAAACAAAATAAAATCTACAGGAAGATATGATGCGGAGGAATTTACTGGTGGTTGAATGAAAAGAAATTCAAATAACATCCTAATTGTTGCAGTTATAATCATCATGATAGCTTTAATTTTAATTAGGGCACAAACGATAAACGACTTTAAATCAAAATCGTTCGAAGAAAAAAGGAATGAAATACTCTCGAACATAGACCTGGCTTTAAAAGAAGCGACAGAATCAGGGAAATATAAGTGTTGTATAGATCCTCCATGTAAGATGTGTTTCCTTGGAAACTGGATATGGAAAGATGGAACGTGTGAATGTGATACGATGATCAATCAAGGAAAGTGGGATAAAGTTTGTCCTGAGTGTAAAAGAGGGATAAAAGAAGGTAGATGTTTATCAACAAAAACACTGAACAGGACTTGCCCTGTTTTAAATGAGAGTGATTGAAAATGACAGAAATTAAAAAAATAGAATTAAAAACGAAAGGCATGCATTGTGTTAGTTGTGAGAACAGAATAAAAGAAGCAATTTTAGAAATAAACGGTGTGAAAAATGCTAAAGTAAATTACACAACTGAAAAAGCTACAGTTGACTTTGACCCGACAAAAACAGATATTAAAAATATCATGAAAACTATAAAGAACGTTGGTTATGAACCAGAAGAAATGAAAGAATCGAAAGGATTATTCAAAAGGTTATTTAAATAATAGATGATGAGATGAAGAAAAAATCTACGTTATCAATAAGTGGAATGCATTGCGCAGGTTGTGCATTAAATATTGAAAAGTCATTGAAAAAATTGAAAGGTGTTGAGAATGCCATAGTCAACTTTTCAACTGAAGAAGCTACAGTAGAATACGACCCAAAGTCTATAGACATAAAAAAGATTAAAAATGTCGTAAGTAATCTGGGTTACAAAGCTTTTGAACCGGGAGAAGTCAATGAAAGTGAAAAAGACCTTAGAAACTTAAAATATTCCTCTGTAATAGGTATCATCCTAACCATACCAGTAGTCATCATCAGCATGTTCATGAAAATACCAAACGACAATCTCATACTTTTACTCTTGACAACTCCGATTCAGTTTGGTGTCGGTTATCATTTCTACAAAGGATCATGGAATTCCTTAAAAAATAAGTACATCAACATGGACTTTCTAGTGATTTTAGGTACTAGTGCTGCATACTTTTACAGTCTTTTCACTACATTCTTTGGTGGTATGACTTTTTATGAGGCTTCAGCTACGGTGATAACAACGATTACCATTGGCAGATTGATGGAGCATCTTTCCAGAGGCAAAACATCTGATTCCATAAAGAAGTTAATCAAATTACAGGCAAAGACAGCAAGAGTCATAAGAGATGGAAAGGAAATAGAGATTCCTGTAGAGCATGTAAAGAAAGGAGATACAGTAATAGTCAGACCAGGAGAAAAAATACCGGTCGATGGAGTTGTCATGGACGGTTATTCTTCTGTCGATGAATCGATGATCACTGGAGAGAGCATGCCAGTTGAGAAGAAAAAAGGAGATGAAGTAATCGGCGCTACGATGAACAAGAATGGGATGCTGAAGATAAAAGCGACAAAAATAGGAGCAGAAACTGCATTGGCTCAAATAATAAAATTAGTTAAAGAAGCACAGCAATCTAAAGCACCTATCCAAAAGATTGCAGATGTAGTCGTTTCTTATTTTGTTCCTGTAGTCATGATAATAGCAGTATCATCATTCTTAACATGGTATTTTTTTATTCATCAGCCATTCTTCTTTGCTTTGACAATCATGGTAAGTATCCTAGTAGTTGCATGTCCATGTGCGATGGGAATAGCTACACCTACTGCCGTGATGGTTGGTTTAGGAAAAGGAGCGGAGAATGGGATACTCATAAGAAATGGAGAATACTTAGAAAAAGTTCATAAACTCGATACGATCGTGTTCGATAAAACCGGGACTTTAACTAAGGGTGAACCAGAAGTTACTGATATAATTCCTTTCAATGATGAAAAAAAGAAATTGTTAATGTTGGCCGCAGTAGCTGAAAAAAATTCTGAGCATCATTTGGGAGAAGCTATTATCAAGAAAGCTCTGGAAGAAAAAATTAAGATCCCAGAAACGAAGCATTTTCAAACCATTCCAGGAAAGGGTGTTGTTACAACGTACTTGAACAGAAGATTACTCGTAGGAAACAAAAATTTACTGAAGGATTATAAGATTGAAACAGAGTATGCTGAAAAAAGGATGAAAGCCTTGGAAGAAGATGGGAAGACTGTAGTAGTTGTTGCATTCAACGACAAGATTGTTGGAATAATAGGAATTGCAGACACGTTGAAAGAGTATTCTGTTGAAGCCATCGAAGAGTTAAAGAAAATGGGACTTGAAGTCATGATGATTACTGGCGATAATGAGAGAACTGCTAATGCTATAGCTAGAACACTAAGAATAGACAAAACCTTAGCAGAAGTTTTACCACAAGAAAAAGCAGAGAAAGTGAAAGAGTTACAAGAAGCAGGAAGGTTTGTTGGAATGGTAGGGGATGGTATAAATGATGCTCCAGCTCTAGCTCAAGCGGACATTGGTATAGCAATAGGTAGCGGAACTGATGTTGCGATTGAAACTGGCGATATAGTCTTGATAAAAGAGGATTTAAGGGATGTTGTCACAGCAATAAAATTAAGTAAAAGAACTCTGAGCAAGATAAAACAGAATTTGTTCTGGGCTTTCTTTTATAACACAGCGATGATTCCTATAGCTGCTGGAATTCTCTACCCTGCATTTAATATTTTATTACCTCCGATAGTTGCAGGCATAGCAATGGTATTCAGTGATATTTCTGTTGTGGGAAATTCTCTGTTATTAAAAAGATTCAAACCAAATAATTTAAGAAGTGGTACTTCTTTTCAAAGCCTCTTTTATTAACTGTTTTGGCGGATAAGGATATTGTTTACCTTTATACAAATAGATTCTACATCCACATCTACACTCTTGCTTTACAAATTCAGTTGCCTCTTTAGTGCGTTCAGAAAGTTCTTCACAAGGTAAACATTGATTTTTACTAACCTCTTTCTGTATATCTTTTCCATCTATTCTGATAGTTGGTGAACCTTCAAACTCATATTTTTTAGCCTTTTTTTCTGTATCAATTAAAATTTCCTTAACTTTAGCATTAACTCCAAGTTCGTCTAAACTTTCTTTGATTAATTTTTTAGTTTTTACGCACCATGGACAATCCATTATATACAAAAGTTCGATTCTCATCTCCAGAACCTCAACTTCTTCTTAAGCATTTGTCTAAAATAACATCCCCTGCAGATGTATTTCCTACTCGGATCAGTATGTTTTGGGGTTTTAATGTTTCTTCCACAAAGATAACAATTTGCCATAATAATTATTGCCGGTTTCGATAAACTTAAATATCTTGACTGAGTAAAAGAAATTGTTGAGAGTGGGTCAGATGGCCGGGGAATTAGTTTGCATCCGAGCTGATTAAATCAGCACTTTCTTCTAGTCCTAAATCTCGTCAAGAACTCATCGAAATAACAAAACTCCCTGAAAGAACTCTGAGATACAATCTTGCTATTTTAAAAAAGCAGGGTTTGGTTAAAGAAATTTTAATTTTTTCTGATTTGAGGAGAAAAATATTTTCGTTGGAGGTGAGAGATATTTGAGTAATGATGTTTTTAAATCTTGAATATTATAGTTTCTAATGATGCCGAGTTGGCAGAACGGCCATGCGACCGGCTGCAGAACTGGTATGTTGATTCGATGATGTGTTGATACCGGTTTAAAAGGGTTCAACTCCCTTACTCGGCTTCGTGAAATGATGAAAAAAATACTCAAAGCTGCATTAGCTTTAATTAGAGATAATAAGGTACTGATGGCGAAAAACTTTGGTATTGATAAGTACTTCATCCCAGGTGGAAAAATAGAGAAGAACGAAACTGAAGAAGAAGCATTGTTAAGAGAAATAAAAGAAGAACTTAATGTGGATGTGATTAAAAATTCTATAAATTATTTCGGGACTTTTGAAGATGTTGCTTCGACCCATCCAGATTTTACAGTACGAGTTAGACTTTATTTGGGTGAAGTATCTGGAGAATTAAAACCTAATGGTGAAGTTGAAAGAATAAACTGGTTCGGAAAAGATGATGATTGGGAAAGGTTAGGATCTGTTGCTAAAACAAAGATTATGCCTGCACTAGTTAAAAAAGGTTTAGTAAGATGATTTTATGATATTAAAAATATTCAATACGATGACAAGAAAAAAAGAAATATTCAAACCTCTGGACGACAAAAAAGTCAAGATATTCGTTTGTGGTGTAACGGAATACGATTATGTCCATTTAGGTCATGCGAGAACTTATGCATTCTATGATACTTTGGTTAGATACCTACGTTACTTAGGATACGATGTTACTTATCTTCAGAATATTACTGATGTCGGCCATTTGTTAGAAACAGGTGAGGATAAGATCATAAAAAAAGCTAAAGAAGAAAAAAAAGACCCGATGGAGATTGTAGAATTTTTCATGAAACAACATTTGATGGCTTTCGATAAGTTCAGGTTATTAAGGCCAGATCTTTTAGAGAGAGCAACTCATCATATTAAAGAAATAATCAAACAAATTCAAACCATAATAAAAAATGGATATGCCTATGAAGTCAATGGTTCTGTTTATTTTGAAGTCGCTAAATTCAAGGATTATGGAAAATTATCTAAAAGAGTTCCTGAAGAATTGATAGCTGGAGCAAGAGTAGAAGTTCATCCTGACAAAAAAGACTCACGTGATTTTGCTCTTTGGATCAAAGCTCCGCCAGAACACATACTGAAATGGGATTCGCCTTTTGGTGTAGGGTATCCTGGTTGGCACATCGAAGATACTGCGATTGCTATGAAGTATTTTGGTTCTCAATACGATATTCATGGTGGTGCGATTGAATTAGCCTTTCCACATCATGAAGCTGAAATAGCTCAGGCTGAGGCAACAACAGGAATTAAACCTTATGTCAAATATTGGGTTCACACTGGGTTGTTAACAATAAACAAAATAAAAATGTCCAAATCACTCGGAAATTTCATAAGACTCATCGATGCTTTAGATAAGGATGAACCTGAGACATTAAGATTATGGATAGCTTCAACCCATTATAGAAAGCCTTTGGATTACAACGATACAGATTTGGAAGTGGCTAAGAAAAAAGTAGAGAAGATAGTTAACACTCTAGAAAAGATTGAGGATAATTTAAAGAAAGTTAAAGATACTAAACCATTCTTCATACCAAAAATAGAAAAATTGAGAGAAAAATTCTTTGAAGCGATGGACGATGACATGAATACGTCACTAGCTTTAACCAATTTATTCGAAATAATTTCTCTCGTCAACAAGCAAATCGAGATGAAAAAATTTTCTAAGAAAGATTTGGATTTTGCTGAAAAAACTATTTATGAGTTAGGGAAATTCTTTCAAATAATTCCTGAAATTAAAAAAGAAAAACTGCCTAATCAAATTAAGAAAATGATTGATGAGAGAGAAAAAGCAAGGAAGAAAAAAGATTGGAAAAAGGCAGATGAGATAAGATCCAAATTGAAGGAAATGGGGGTTTTACTTGAAGACACACCTGATGGTGTCAAGTGGAAAATTAAGAAAGAATAAATGATTTTATGTGTTTTGAATTCGCCAAAGACATTCAAGAAAGAATAAACCACATGTTAAATGTTCTAAATTATGAACACTTAGATGGTACTAGAATCATATGTATGCGAAGTTATGGTTCTAAATCCAGAGCCATAGCGAGGATATGGGGTTTATCGAAAGTCTGGCAAAAAGTTCTGAACGTCAGACCACATTACATCATTGAAGTCATACATCCGAGGTTCGAAAAATTTAGCAGAGAGAATCAAGATAAAACACTCTTGCATGAATTGTTACACATACCAAAGAAATTCTCTGGCGGTTTAGTGCCACACAAATGTTTTGGAAAAAGAATAGATAGAAGAACAGTAGAAAAATTATACAAGAAATATTTCAAATAAATTATTTTTTATTTATTCTAAACTAATTAATTAAAATGAAGATATACACAGATGGATCTGGTAAGACAGGCAAATATTGCTTTTTTGTTGATCAAACTCATGAATTGAGATTATTTCAAAAAGACGGAATTACGAATAATGAAAGTGAATATCTGGCAATTATTCAAACTTTGAAGATTATTGATAACAAAAATATTTCCATATATTCTGATAGCCAATTAATTGTAAATCAACTGAATAAAAAATGGAAGATAAAGGAAAAAAGATTGAAGATTTTAGCAGAACAGGTATGGTCTCTTTCTAGAGATAGAAATATAAATTTTGTTTGGATACCCCGAGAACAAAATATCGCAGGTAAAATATTAGAAAGATATTCCAAATAATGGAGCAATTATTACAGTAACATTTAAGTATTATAAAAATTAATATAAACAGATGGAAGAAATAAATTTAGATTGGTTTGTTGGATTCTTAGAAGGAGAAGGATCATTTAGTCGTTCTAAAGACGGCGCTGGATACATCATACCTTCTTTTACATTAGCTCAAAATGATGAAGAAATAATGAGAAAAGTTAGAAAGTTTTTGGGTTTCGGAAGGATTTATTACAATAAACATACTAGGACATGGTTTCTACAAGTGAGAGCACAAGCAGAAAATATAAAATTAATGAATTTGCTTGATGGTAAACTACGAACAATTTTCAAAGCTAAACAATACCTAAAATGGAAAAAGTTAGTTTTAAATCGAACTTTGAATAAAAGAAGATGGATTAAAGAGGAAGAGAGTAAACTGGTTGAACTAATCAAAGAAGGTTTAAGTTATGAAGAAATTGCAAAAATAATAAAAAGAACACCTCTTTCAGTTAGAAATAAAAATTGGACTAAATTTCATATAGTGTACTTGAGAGATAAAAGATATGGAGAAAACAGGTAAAATCTTAGGATAGTTATGCCAGAAGAACTAAAAATACGAATTCATAATTATAAGAAAGTTGAAGAAAATCTGAAAAAATTAGGCGCTAAATTCTCAGAAGAGATTAATGTTGTTGACACATATTTTAAGCAATCTAGTGGCGAGGTCCTAAAAATTACTGAGGATAACAGAGGAAATTTCTTGGTAAATCTCAAATCCGAGGATGGTAAATTCAACATTGTTAAGTATGAAAAAATTGATAATGTAGAAAAATTGAAAAAAGAACTAATGAACAAATTTGGTGTGAAACGTATCTTAAAAAAGAAAAGAAGATTTTTTGATTTTGGAAATTATACGATTAACATTAATCTTATTGAGGATGTCGGGGAATTTCTAATTGTCGAGGGAGAAAATTTATCTCCTGAAATTATTACTGAAAAACTTGGAATAAAAAATCCAGAATTTATTACAGTCTCTTTCGACGAACTATGAAAAGATTATCGAAGCATATCCCATAACTGAAGTCGCAATAATCGTTAACTTCTCTTTCTCTGCAATTTTTGCAAGAACCTTCTCAAATAATATCTATAATTTTCAAGAAATAATCGATAAGAAAAAATTGAAATTTAAGATAGAATGGATACCGAGAGAAGAAAATAAGGCTGGTAAAATTTTAGGTTAAATTAACTCTTTTATCTTTTTCAAATCTTCGTACCGTTTTATTCGTAAACTCATCATTCCAAGTTTTTTAGCTGGTATGATATCCCTCATGAAACTGTCTCCGATAAAAAGAATTTCTTCTGGATATAAGTTCAGTTTTTCCATGGCAAGCCTGAAAGGTCTATCGCTCGGCTTCTTCTCGCCTGTATCATCGAAAGTTATTATCAAATCAAAGAAGTGGATTATTTTCATCGATTCGAGTCTTTGTACAGCTTTTATTTTTGGTGCATCAGTTACTATTCCCAGCTTCAAGTCAAGACTCTTCAAGTATTCAAGTATTTCTAAAACATAGGGATATGGTTTGAGGAAACTCGGTTTAGTTTTCAGGTAAGCATCAATCCCAACTTGTAATATTTTTTCATCTGCTTTGCCAGTCTCTTCTTCTAAGAATTTCATGAAAGCTATGTTTGAGTCTATGCCAACTCTGAAGTAAATTTTCATTAATTTTTTGTAGCCAGTCCTCTCATCTATATTTAAACCAGATTTTATCATTGCCTTTATCGCTGCTTTACAAGCCTCAGTCTTCATCTTTACTAAATCTATTAAAGTTTGATCCAAGTCGAATAGAACTGCTTTTATCATCAATAACATTTTTAGTTTATAATTTAAAATAGAAGTCATGGTTAATTTAACATTTTATGGTGGTATTGAAGAGATAGGCGGCAACAAAGTTTTGTTAGAAGACAAAGCGACAAGAATCTTTCTAGATTTTGGCACTTCTTTTTCGAAAGAAGGAGTTTACTTCGAATGGCCTGAGTTGAGACCAGCAAACATCGATGATTTGTTCAAGACACACGTCATACCAAGGTTCTATAACTTCTATCGATTTTCTCATGGCAAGCCATTTGTCGATGCTATCTTACTCTCACACGCACACATGGATCATTACGGATACATTTCTTTAGTAAGAGAAGACATACCAGTTTGGACAGGCAGGTACACGAGAGATTTGATTAAAATCAGGAACAGGACTTGCAACCAGACTTGGGATAGAAAGATTGGACATTTAGAATTCAGAGAAGTAAGGACTGGTAAAGATATTCCGATAAAAGATTTAGTAGTTGATCCTTTCTCAGTCGACCATTCTGTTCCTGGTGCACATGCTTTCATCATTCACACATCTGCTGGCACGATAGTCTATACTGGTGATTTTAGGATATCTGGTTTCATGAGTAATCTGACTGAGTCATTCATCAAACAGTTGAAGTATGAAGATGTAAAGTACATGATATGCGAAGGAACAAACCTAGCAAAAGAACCGAGAGAAGCAGACAAACATAAATTACCGACTGAAAAAGATGTTGAGAGAAAGGCTGATTTTATCGTCAATGAAACTGACGACTTGATAATATACGACGGTTCCTCTGTGGATTTGGACAGAGTGAGGACTATTGCTGAAATCGCTAAAAAGCATGGACGAAAACTAATCATAGAATCGAGACTTGCCTATATTCTGTTAGAGACAGAGAAGACTGGGTTGCTCGGAGGTCTACCTGGTAAAGGAGATTTCTTGATTTACTTGAACAGGTTGAAACAAAAAAATACAGACGAGTACAGAGAAGTTTTCGGTGAGGGGAGAATAAACCATGAGAAGAGGATGATTGAAGATCCTGAAATGGCTGATGAGTGGTTTGTCTGGGGGTCTGATGGAAGAGACAAGATACTGAAGAGTCCAGAAGAATACTTGATTTACACAACCAATGGGATAAGCATGATGATCCAGTTCAAGCCTGTTGACAAAGATATTCCTGGAACTTACATCTACGGTAAGGCCGAACCTTACTCTGAAGAAGAGGCTTTTACTTACGAAAGATTGAAGAATTGGATTAAACTCTGTGGATTAAAAATGAAGTTTGCTCACACGTCTGGTCATTGTTCCCCTGAACAGTTGTCTGTGATACTGAAAGAGGTCTGTCCTGAAGTCTTGATACCAATTCATACTGAGAGTCCTGAGCTTTTTGTCGGGTTGATAGACGATAAGGCAACGAGAATTAAACTTGCTAAGGAAGGAGAAAGAATAGAAATTAAATAAGAAAGCTTTATAAACTTGTCTATACCTTTAAATTGTTTAATCATATTAACGAGGGGATTGATAAATGGGATGACTCAACTTTGGTGGTGGAACTTATGATGCTTCTTTTAAACTTAACTCTATTCATCGTTGGCATACTGTTCATAGTTATAGGTGGCAACAAAGTAACTGACGCAGGGATAGAAATAGGTGCTAAACTCAAATTGACTGGAGTTGCTGTTGGCGCTATTTTTATGGCGTTGATAACGGCTATGCCAGAGACTTTCATATCTGGTTATGCTGCTTTGCTTAAAAATTCTGATGTAGCTTTCGGTAATCTGATTGGTTCCAACATCCACAACATACCGTTAACGATAGGTATAGCAACATTCTTTACAGCTCTGACTTTCGAGAAGTTTGCGAGTAGAATATCTTTGATTATGTTGTTATCGATTCTATTTGCTTTCCTCTTATTATCTGACGGACAAGCAACTCCATTGAAAGGTTTCATACTGATTTCTGGTTACATCATGTATATCATTTTTGTGATAAAACATGAAAGAAACAATAACCATAAACTTACTCAGAAAACGAATAAAAGTTTGAAAGTTTTATCCTTAACCTTTATCGGCAGTGGGTTCATCCTTCTTCTCGGTTCTTATCTAATCGTTACTTCGAGTTTGAAAATAGCTGAATTACTAGGTATCTCAAACATACTGATAGGGTTAACAATAGTAGCATTCGGTTCGATAATACCAGAATTTTCTGTTTCTCTCATAGCAGCGATAAAAAAGCATGACTCGGTATGTGTATGTAACCTTCTCGGCGATAACATAATGACTATATTGGTTGTTTTAGGGATAGTATCCATTCTAAATCCCTTTTCTATTAATATGAAAGAAATGCTCTTAACTTTTATACCGATGTTTATATTGACCTTTCTCTTATTCTTAGTAACACTCAAGAAAGATAGAAAAATAACGAGAATCCATGGAGTGATTTTTATAGTTGTTTACATCCTGATCTTAACTTTGCAAACTATTTTCTTGGGTTGATCAGACAATTAAATTTTCTTCAATAATGGAAGGCCTGTTTTTTTACTTTCTATAACTTTGTATCCTTCAGGCATATCTATTGAATTTGCTGAATCCTTCGAGAAAAAGAATATCCTCTGTATCTTACCTCCTCTAAGCTTTACTTCTCTTGTATGCAACCAATATTCAACCCCTTTTGAATTTTTATGACTGAACATCCATCTCACCCCCTTTTCAAAAATCCTTTTAGTAGTATTATAATGAATGGTAATTGTGAATATATTACCAATCTTCAGTATCTTCATCCTCGTCTTCTTCCCAACTTATCACATTCTTCACCTAAAACGTCATTGAGTGAATAGATACAATTTACGGAATACTTAAAGATTTCGCTTGTCGTTGGAGTGAAAGAAAAATTTAAATATTGGATACTCGTTGATAACAAACTTATAAGCATCGACGAGAATTAGATTTAACTTGTATAAAACCTATACAAATAATATAGTAAAAGCATTTTTAGCAATTAAATCAATATTTGAGATTTTAAATTTAATGTTCAAGGATGATAAAATTGGAAAAAGAAAAGACAGAATTGGAGGTAGAATTCCCAAAGTTCAAAATAACTAGGGATGAATGGATAGCTATATTTAGTATTTCAATATTCGCGTTTATATGGATGCTGTTTATCGCTCCACAACTAATGTATTCTGTCTGGTTTTTGAGTTTAATACCACCAATCCAATATTTTTTGTACAATTTTGGTGTCATGATATTCACGTTTGTAGTACTTGGTACGCCATTGAGCTATACGTTGAAACATAAAGTAGATTTTAGAGGCGTGTTCAGGGGTGGGATTACGTCGTGGTTGTTCGTCAGCTTTGTTATTGATATGTGGGAACCTCCTTATATTATTGCACCACATGGAGAAATGCTAATAACAAACATGGAATCATTAGTTGGAACTAGTCCTGATTATTCACTTTATTGGTTTTATACAACTTTTTTCAAAAACATAGAAAATGTCTATGTAAATGTGCCGTTTTCTGGTAGTATTTCGCTATTGTTCATATCGATTTACTTCCTTTCACCAATTATTGCTGTTCTTGTTATGGCTTTAATCCTTAAGCCTGGCATGTTAAGGAAATTATTGCTGAGATAGTTTGTTTCTAAAAATTTTAATTCTGTAAATGATAAATTGTTTTATTGATTCATTCAAATAGGAGAACTTTAAAATGTTTAAAAATAAAAATAAATTATTAATGCGAAAACTATAAATAGTATTTAATATAATGGTGTAATCATGAAAAATAGAGAAAAAGAATTACTTATTCAATTATTGAGGAATAGTAAACTAAGTGATAGAGAAATAGCAAAAAAACTCAAAACTTCTCAATCTACTGTAACTAGAACCAGGCACAACTTAGAAAATAGATTCATTAACTCTTACACAATAGTCCCAAACCTGTCAAAATTGGGTATAAAAATAATAGCATTTACGTTCGCAAGTTGCCCAACACCAAATACTGATTTCTTTGATGATGTAAAAAATTTCCTAGAAGAAGAATCGAATATTGTTTTTGCTGGACATGGTGAAGGTTTAGGAAAAACAGGAATTTTGATATCTTTCCATAACGATTTTTCTGACTACACTGATTTCATGAGAAAAGCTAGACTTAATTGCAAGGGGTTTGCACAAACTGTCGAATCGTTCGTTGTTTCAACAGATAAACTTTTGAGAATGTTGAACATGACAAAAGCAGTAGAATCCTTAATAACAAAAGAATGAAAAAATATCAACCTTAGATTAAACATTGAAATAATTAAAAACAAAATAAAGAATCCATGAAACTAGAAGATGCCAGAAAAATAGCGAACAATTTTGTGTCAGAGATAAAGGAATTCTGCGAAAAGATAGACATAGATGGGAGTATAAGAAGGCAAAAATCCGAAGTCAACGACATAGACATAGTTCTCATACCCAAACTAAGAGAGCATCTTATTCAGAAGATAAGAAATATATCTAAAGTAGAAGTACTAGGCAAGAAACTTATAAGGACAGAATATTCTGGCACTCAAGTTGATATCTACTTTGCCACAAAAGAAACTTGGGGTATTTTACTCTTAGTAAGGACTGGAAGCAAAGAACATAACATTAAATTATGCCAACACGCGATAAACAAAGGGATGAAATTAAGTTCTGAAAGAGGTTTAATGAAAGAGGGCAAAGTCATAGCAAGCAAGACTGAAGAAGAAATCTTTAAAGGATTGGGAATGGATTACATAAAACCAGAAGACAGAAAATAAATTAACTTCTCCTGTTGAAAAGAAAAGCTCCAATTAATAATGTTGCACAAGTAAAACCTAGCACAGCAATAAAACTTAACATAATGTTTATACTAGAAAATCCGATCATAATGTACCTTGTTAGTTCAACATCGTAAGTAACAGGGTCTATGTATGTTATTATTTTTAACCAATCAGGTAGATTATTAATCGGAAACAATGCTCCTGACAAGAAAAACATCGGCATGATCACAAAATTCATTATCACTCCAAATCCTTCCATACTTTCAAGTACAGAAGCTATTGCAACTCCCATACCAACTACACCAAGAGCAATCAACATCATTATTGGTAATAGAATCAAGAATGATATCAAATCAATCTTAGTCCCTAATGCAAGTGATATCAACAATACTAAGATACCTTGAATTACTGCAGTGGTTGCTCCACCAAAACATTTGCCTGCAACAATAGATATTCTTGATACTGGTGCAACCAACATCTCCTTCATGAAACCTAACTCTCTATCCCAAATCACAGAAATTCCAGAGAACATCGAGGTAAACATGATTGCCATAACAATAATACCTGGTGTAATGAAAGCTTGATAATTCAATCCACCTGTTGGCATAGACATTCTCATGCTACTGCCGAATATCAACAACCAAAATATTGGTTGAGCTATAGAACTTATTATCCTTTCCCTTGCTCTGACATATCTTATCATTTCTCTTAACCAGACTGTATAAATGGCTTCTATTTCGTGATTCATATCAACGGCCTGGCATCCTATTTTTTAATTGTTCTTTTAAATTTGGCGTTTCTTCTCTTATTTCTTTACCTGTTAAACTCAGAAAGACATCGTTTAAAGTGGGTCTACGAATGTTAATTTCTAACACATCAATATTGTTCTTTTTTGCAATCTCTAATATTCTTTTGATTTCTCTACCAGCATTCTTTACAGATAAGAATAATTGCCCATTAAAAGGTTTAGAATCCTTGAAAATTTTCATACCTTTTTTAATGTCTTCATCTTTTAAGTCTAGAATTATACTATCTCCACCGAGGCTATCTTTCAAATTCTTCGATGTATCTAATGCTATTATCTTGCCATGGTCCATTATCGCTATCCTGTCACATAGTTCATCCGCTTCTTCCATGTAATGTGTTGTCAACATTATCGTTATCCCATGTTCTTTCTTCAACTTCAGTATATAATCCCAAATATGTTTTCTCGTTTGTGGGTCCAAACCGAGAGTAGGTTCATCTAAGAACAAGACTCTTGGATGATGTATTAATCCTCTGGCCAATTCGAGTCTTCTTTTCATCCCACCTGAGAAAGTTTTTACTATAGACTTTTCTCTATCTTTTAGTTCAGCTAATTCTAAAACGTCATCGATCCTTTTTTTTCTCTCTGACTTAGGGACTCCATACAGTCTTGCATGCAATTCTAGATTTTCTCTTGCTGTCAATCGATCGTCCAAACTCATATCTTGGAAAACAATACCAATGCATTTTCTTACTTCTTCAGGTTGTGTTATTACATCATATTCACATATTTTTGCTTCACCTTCTGTAGGTTTTGTTAAGGCACAAAGTATGTTCAAGGTCGTTGTCTTACCAGCACCATTTGGACCTAGGAATCCAAAAATTTCCCCTTGTTTTACTTCAAAGTTTATACCATCCACTGCTTTAATCTTATTGTTGAATACTTTAACCAAATTCTTTACTTCTATTACTGTCAATAAAATCAACTAGAATATTTTTTTCCACAACTTCTTCTTCCACAAAACATACGCAACTACTAAAATAACTATACCTACAATCCATATTGGAAACGTAAATGGTATAGTCCAAGCTACATCCTCTGTTTGACTGTACTGCTTATTGTCTGGCCCTTCATATGAAAGCTCTAACTTCCCTCCCATACTGTTCGGTAGAGCAAACTTCAAAGTACTTCTCTTATCGATCTTTATACTCGTGACATAATCTACATCGAACACTTTACCATTGACCAACAACTTTGCAGCAATAGCCTTTGCCTCAGCATTTCCAATATTCACTACCTCAATAGTTATTTCAGAATCTACTCTGTCCGCCTCGACTTTGTAAACTTGAAGTTTCGGTTTTCCACTGATTAATATTCCTACATCAAAATTCTCCGTCAACTCATCCCCGGACTCATCGTCGTAAGTCACGTTTATCTTACTTGTGTAAATACCATATTCCGAGTCTGGACTAGCAAGTATCTTAAATGTCGTTTCCTTTTCTTCACCTGGGTTGATATCCCCTAAGTAATATATTCCTCCAGATAGAACAGATTTTACGTAATCGGAGGTTGGACTGAACGTTACACTCGTTCTCTTTGCTTTACCGGTCCCAACATTCTGTAGTTTTACTCTTATTTCTGCTTGGTCCCCAGGGCTAATAGTAGTACTACTAACATCCAATAATTCAAACTTTGGCCGGCCCTGTACACGAACCTGAACTCTTTTAACCAATTCTTTCTCCGTGCCATACTTAACACGAACAGGTATTTCATACAAAGCGGAAACAGCCGAACTGTCGACAAACAACTGATAATCGATAATTCTTGAACTACCAACTTTTACGACACTCATCTCTTTCTTTGAACTCTCGAGTAACGTGAATGGTTCTACTACTTCAAGTTCTACTATCACATTCGTTGCATCCGCGTTGCCGTTGTTCGACAAAGTCAAAGACAGTACAAGATTTTTTCCGGGTTCGACTGGATACGGATCAGTAAAAGCTGTCTCAACATTTAATTGGTATCCTATTACTGGTGCACTGAAAACTTCTGATAAGCTTGAAACCGCTATCATTAAAACCAATGTTGTAAATAAAAGCATCTTTTTCATTAAATCAACCCCCTAATATTTTACCATCTTTTATTTTAATTATCCTTCCTGCCGATTTTGCTATCAAAGGATCATGAGTTACGATGAGAAAAGTATAACCTTTATCATTCAATCTATTCATCAAATTTATGATTTCTTCACCAGTTTTTGTATCCAGATTACCGGTTGGCTCATCTGCTAATACTATCAACGGCTCGTTTGCTAAAGCCCTGGCGATAGCAACTCTTTGCAACTCACCGCCAGATAGCTGATTCGGAAAATGCTCTGATCTCTCTTCTAGTTTAACTAATTTTAAGAGTCCCATCGCTCTTTTCCTAGCCCCATCTTTTTTAACTCCTGCAAGTCTCATCGGCATCTCTATATTCTCTACAGCAGTAAAAACATTTATCAGGTTAAACTGTTGAAAAACAAAACCGATTTTTTTTCTTCTCACTAGAGCCAAATCATCTTCAGACAAATTATAAGCATCTTTTCCTTCAATGTAAACTTTTCCTCTTGTCGGTCTATCCAAACAACCGATTATATGCATGAGAGTAGATTTACCTGAACCTGAAGGACCTAATAATGCAATCATCTCTCCTTTCTCAATCTTTAGATTTACACCTTTCAATACCTTCAACTCATTATGTCTTCCCGGATTGTACGTCATCTCGATATCTTTCAATTCTATTATATTATTCATATCTTATCGCCTCTATTGGATCAAGTTTTGCGGCTTTCCATGCAGGATATAAACCTCCTATCAAACCTAAAGATATTGCAAACAATAAACTACCTACAACTAGATTAATTGTTACTTCTGTCCTGGCCAATCCGGCTGAAACAAACCTCAGGGAGTAACTTCCTAAACCACCTATCAAAATTCCAATTAAACCACCAATTAAACTTATCATAACGGATTCAATCAAAATCTGAGTTAATATATACTTATTCGTAGCCCCAATAGCCTTCATGATGCCAATTTCTCTTCTTCTTTCAAGTACAGACATTATCATGGTGTTCATCACACCAAGCCCCCCAACTACAGCAGCGATAGAACTAATACCGATTGTAAAAAACCGAATCGTATCTACAATACTAGCCATCTGATTGATTATATCAGTAGATGTTGTGAACTCAAAATCATCAAAACTACTCTTCAGATCCTCAGCTACAACATCAATTTTTGTAACATCTTCAGGAACTATGAATAGAGATTTGTAATTATCCATGTTATAAATATTCATCATCGTGTCAACAGGAATTATAATCGAATTATCGATATCACTGTTTATTTCTTCTATTATTCCCACGATTTCAAAAGAATTCTTTTTTAACTCAATCGAATCTCCAACTTCTAAACTATTTTCTTCAGCATATTTGTAACCAATTAGAGCTTGATAAGTGTCTCCTTCTTCTATTTCTCTACCAGAATCCAATTCGGTGCCCCTACTCTTAAAAAAATCTATGTCTTTCGGAGCAATACCAAATATCATTGAGGTTGGGCCTTGACCAATTTTTATCTCTCCAATTCGCATTACATAAGGAACAACTTCCTTGACGCCAGAAAAATCTTCAAATTCTTCCACATTTTCTTCTGTTATTTCTGATCCCTCAAAACCAGTCATAAAACCAGATGATCCTTTACTGTAAACCATTATAGTTCCTCCCAAAAACTGCATTTCTTCAGTTATCATACTGTAGATACCTTCTGAGATAGAACCTAAGGCAACTACTGTTCCAATACCAATAAGAATACCTGTTATCGTTAACGCAGTTCTAGTTTTTTGTCTGAATATGTTTTTTACAGCTACGTCAATCAAATCATTCACCAACAACTCTTTCTAGTTTTTTAATGGTTTCTTTCAAAATTTTTTCTAATTTTTTATGTTTAGTTTTATTCTTGGCGGTTTTAAAAATCAAAATTCTAGATTTTTGTAAAGACTTTTTTAAACTCGGTGGCAACATAAAAATCAAACTTCTTTGAGATTTGATATGAGAATCTATCATTCTTCTTAATTCAGGTTCTTTGACATCTAATATTTGACTCATAACTCCAACAAAATCACGGAACCTATCTTTCATTTCATTCAAACTTTTGTCAAATTTTTTAATGAATTCTTCTCCATCTCTGGTAAGTTTATAGTATTTTCTTCTACCCTCTTTTAATTTAATTATAAACCCCTTTTTTTCTAATTCATGTAAAGTTGAGTATATTCCTCCAGGACTAGGTTTCCAGCCAGTTTCATTTTCTATCGCTTTTATTATAGCATAACCATGTTTATGACCCGATCTGAGTAATTTTAGAATGTAAGATTTTAGAAAACCACGTGGTACTATTTTTTTCCCAACCATTATATCAGTGCTGATATATTAGATCTAATATATTTATATTTGACGATTAAAAATCAATAGAAAATTGCATCAATAAAAAAATAGAAAAATAGGGGAATAAATCCCCATAGACTTAGCAGTCTCTTGCTTTCAATGTTTTTCTTCCATTTGCATTTGCTCTGTCAGCTGCTCTTCTAACCATAGCTGCTACATCAACATCGAGTCTCTTCAAGAATTCGTCACTGACATTGAACTTTCCTTTTACTAAGTCTCTTACTGCACTTTTTACGATTACAGCCATTTATTTTTCACCCCCTCATTTGAGGCTAAAAAACCCATAAAAGGGCTCTTTTTCTAATATTTTATACATAGATGCTTATATAAAAAGATTTGCTTTTTCGGGGTTCTGAGGCATTTTAGCAATTCGTTTTAAAAAATGTATTAAAACATATAAAAGAAAGCAGAATTTTTAACTTTTTATCAACAAACTTCTATATTTTTTCCGGCAATAACTTTTCCGTTATTTTTATTGCAATTAGGACATTCCACTTTAAAAACATCTTCTGGGTTTGAACTCCTAATCTCACCATTATAACCACAGGAACATTTTATCTCTACTGGTATCTCTTGCACAATGGCTTTTACAGGAACTTGATAATGAATTAACATTTGCCTGAGTAATAATTCAAACTCTTTGATGTGATGCGATTTCGGAACTTTAACAACGAAACTCCTCTTTCCATTCTTTGTCCATTCGTTCATTATCTTACCAATGGTATCCGTTACGTACTTGACTTCACGTGCCAAAAAACCACCAAGAATTTACTAACAGACCCTCCTAACATAATAACAATACATATATTTGTTTTCCTGAGTTATAAACGTTACTTGTCTTTTATCCCCCTCCCACCTGGTAAAAATCTTATTCCTGGTTTAAATGGTTCTTCATCTTTTTTACCATATTTTTTTACAAACATAGAAGTTTTCATTTCTAATTTTTTAGAACATTCCTCACATACATAAGCAACTTTTCTTGTTTTCGTATCCCCCAGTGTTACGACTTCTATATTTTTTTCACAAACAGAACATTTGCCTGGATGTCTGAGTGAAATCATTATTCTTTCTTTCATCGGCTCAATGTCGGTGGCGGGAATTGAACTCGCGATCTCCGGATTTCTTATCATCTTGAATCAAAACTCATTCCTCTATGAGTATGAGTCCGGCGCTTTAGCCGCTAAGCCACACCGACAATATTTATAAAATAGGAAAACAAGATTTATAAGTTCTCATTTAAAAAATTTCAAAATCTCTTCAGCATTATTCTTGTTGTGTTCAAATTCATATTTTTCTGGTTCATCCCTTCTTAGTATTTTTACTGTGCATCCGGTTAACTCTGAACAAGCCATTGCATAATGTCTTTGTATTGTCTGTTCGATTTCGATTCCTTCTAATGTTAAACTAGCTGACCTCTCTCTACCCAGAGTTTTTATATCTTTTTGTCTCCTTGGAAGTATGAACTCTGGTTTATACTCCAAAACTATTATTACATCAGGATCAATTTTTTTAAGAACAAATTCTGGTAATCCAGGAAAAAATCCTTCACTCTTTGTGAAAAATAAGTTAGTATCAATTATCACATTCTTATGATTTTTTATCTCTTTTTGAATCATGTCAAATGCCTTTATTTGTATTTTTTTGTGTTCTCCTCTACTTACACTCTTATCCCCTTCATCTCTTTTCAATCCCATTTTATTGTATGCTTTTTCAAAATAATTCCCAACTGCGATGACTTTAATATCTGTTTTTTTTTCTAATACAAATTTAATTGCAGTTGACTTTCCCCCACCTTTTACTGAAGACACAACCATTTTCATCAAAAATCACCTAATTTCATTATTAAGTTGATAAATAAAAACTTTTTTAATAGGTTGGTTTTACTGTTATAGATACAGAACCATCAACATAGTATGAATATTCGAATTTTATTTGAAACGGTTTATCTATTTTATTCACAACACTATTAGGGGGATTAAATTTACATTCAATCGTATGAGATTTTCCACTACTGAGTTTTATCATTGGATCATTATCATTACAACTGGATATTACATCGCCAACAATTTCTGTAATATTAATGTAATAATTATTACTGGTTATATCACCGACATAGGTATAACCTTTCCCAACGTTTTCTATCTTAAATTTGATTATTCTTTCCCCTTCAGGCTCACCTGGATTAACTATAAAATGCCTACCACTATAAGGAACTACTGATATAGGTCCGTTAGTCAATTCGGATGAAATGATCCCACCTGTGTTAAATAACTTCTGCCTGTCTTCTTCACTTAATGTTTGAAGATAATCTTCATTAATTATTCTGATAGTTCCAGAATAAGTTGTTTCATAATCATATTCCACTCTTACTCGAAAATCATAATTTGTCTCAGAAGTAACTTCTTTAGGTGCCTGCAACCTCCATTCGTAATAATATTTATCGCCCTCAAAATTTATTTCAGTATTTGGCTGATCTAAAAACCTATTTTCCCCCATAATATCTGTCTCTAGTTCGGTAGGATTTTTATTACACCATGCTCTTCCGGCTGAATCAGCGCAATCAAAATCAACTCCATAAACTTGAATTTTTTTAAGCTCAGCCTTTTCACCACCTACATTCTGAACCTCTAAATGCAGCCCAACGTTATCTCTCGCGTAAATTGGAGAATTTTCAAACGAGAAATCAGTAATGATTACACCATCTTTAGTAGAAACAATAACTTCGTCTTGACCTATGCAGCCTGAAATAGTTATAATTAATGATATCAGGAATAAAATCGATAAATGCTTCATATTACTATTTTAGTATCTCGGCTTTATACAATTTTTTAAATGGGCCCAGAGGGATTCGAACCCTCGACCTTGTGGTTAAGAGCCACCTGCTCTACCATGCTGAGCATCCCAGAGTCTTTGACCCTTATGGGCCCTGGGCCCTTGTTGCATCCTTCAACCATTTTAGATATTTATTGTAAACCTTCCCAACTTTTAATTCCACAATTTCCGGAACTTCGTATGGATGAATTTCTCTTATCTTCTTGAACAATCTTTGAACAAGTTCTTTTCTCGTCTTGAACATTATTAAACTTTCTCTTTCTTCGTCAATCTTTCCTTTCCACCAAAACCTACTTCTAAAGAGTTCTATCTCATTAGCGCAAGCAGCTAATCTAGATTTCAAAACTTCATCTATCAGTTTTTTCGATTTATCAACGGGACAAGTCGTTAACACGATTCGCATATTCACATCCTCTCTTCAGTGGACACTCAACACATTTTGGTTTGGTTTTACAATAATTTTTCCCAAGCTCTACTATTAAAGCATGGAATTCTTTGAATAAATTAACATCTTTTGATAGATTCTTTTCAAAAAATTTTCTAACTTCTTCATAATTTCTTGAATTTATAATTGAGTATCTTTCGCAAAGTCTGAGAGTGTAAGCATCAACAACAAAAATAGGCTTATCGCCTGCATACAAAAGAATTGAATCACATGTCTCTGGTCCTATACCATGAACAGATAGTAGATTATTTCTCAAATCATTTAAAGATGTTTCAAACATTATGTCTAAATTGCTATCATAATTTTCAACAAAGAATTCTAAGAAACTTCTGAGTCTTTTTGTTTTTACTTTGAAAAATCCACATGGTTTTATTAAACTTTCTAACCTTTTTACTGGTAAATTGAATAACTTTTTTGGTTCTAGTACATTCTTGTCTTTTAAGTTTTTAATCGATTTTTCAACATTCTTCCATGATGTTTGTTGAGTTAAAATAGCACCAACAATAACCTCAAATTTTGTTTCTGCAGGCCACCAGTTCTGATTTCCAAAATGGTTTAACAATTTATCATAGATTTTTTGTAACATGTAAATCTACTTTGTCGACCAATAAGTTCCTTTTTTCTTTCTCCATTTCAAATAGTCGAGTAAAATCTTTTTATGATCAAACACAAATTCGTGCGACTTTATCTCATTAATGTTCATCCAGAAGGCATCTACAGCATCATTGCCGCCTTTTAAATGTCCTCCTATAGGTTTAGCAACAAAAACAGGTGTTACAGTATGAAATCTAGGGTCTCTTTTAGGGTCAGAATATACTCCTAATATTTCTTTTAGTTCAATATCAAGAGATGTTTCTTCTTTAGCTTCTATTATTGCTCTTTCCTCTAGAATTTCCCCCTCGTTGACAAAACCACCAGGTAACGCCAATCCTTTAGGTTCATTTTTTCTTCTAATAATCACTATTTCATCACCTTTTTCAATTATCACATCTACAGTTAACTTAGGATTTTTATATTTCATATAATGGGCCCGCCGCGATTTGAACGCGGGACCAACTGGTTAAAAGCCAGCTGCTCTACCATGCTGAGCTACGGGCCCTTTGAATACTACAATAAATATGAGAAGGAGATAAATTAAATTTTTAAAAGTTTCGTTTAATACAAACTACCTCTTTCTATTCCTGTGCATGTCTCTAGTTTGCCAATTATAATTTTTTATCTTAGAACTTTCACCATATCCACAAGCGGAGCATCTTCTTTTTCTAATGTGAAATGCTCTCCTTCCGCATCTCCTACATATAACATGAGTCCTTTTCTGATGTTTACCAAAAGAAGGTGTTCCCTTTGCCATTGCTATCACCTAATCTACACAGGAGAAGCGTAGAGTATCGTGTCGCCCCTGATCAATATTGTGTTTAACTTCCTTTTATTTTCACCCTGTATTTCAGCATCCTCTAACCAAAGGTTGAGATGTAGGTCTAAAGCCATTAGAGTTCCAGTTATCTCTTCACCATTCTTTAATTTAACAAAAACCTTTTTTCCTTTTGCTCTATCCAATGAATCAATTGGTCTTTCTGTCATTTTTCCACTATTTTTACTTTTGTAAACATATACACTTAAATACTTTTTAAATTATCATTTCTGACGTTTATTAGCTTAAACAACAAACAGTAATATTTAAGAAGATACGCTTAAATTTATCTAAGATAAGTTGATTGAATGGTAAAATGGCACATAGATACAGGTAAAAAAGTTACTGGTGGTGTTATACATTTACATAGAAAAAAAAGGAAATATCAGAGAGGTTCATTGCCTCTGCATACAAGAGTTGGAAAAGAAGTAAAATGGATTAATAGAAAAAGAGGAGGGATAAAAAAGATTAATCTAGCCAGTACTGAATTTGCTAATGTTATTGACCCCAAAACTAACAAAGCGAAAAAAGTAAAAATATTGGACGTATTAAAAAATGAAGCTGATCCTCATTTGGTCCGAAGTAGGATTATAACAAAAGGAACGATTATAAAAACGGAATTGGGCGATGCAAAAGTTGTTTCTAGGCCTTCACAAGATGGAATAGTAAATGCCACCCTCCTTGAAAAACCTACTTCCTGATAATTTATTGAAAATGAAAGGATTTATTTCTTTTCATTCGTGCCGCATTAAAATTTATTTTTAATTTACTTCGTTCGTTTGTGACTCTCCTCTCACATTTTAGAGTATGAAGAAATAACAATAACACTAATGACTCATTATCTAAGATCACTCTTCATCAATCCTTATCAGAATGTATTTATAGCCTTTTCGCAGAGGAGAGTCACCATTGAAGAAAATCTGGTTGCTTAGTTGACTGATCTTGGAGTACATACATACATTATAAATCATATATAGGAGGTCTGAATCCAGTCAACTGGATAACTTTTATCTCTGAAACATCTACAAATTAACCCGAACCAGATAAAAAATCACATTTTAAGGAAATAATCCCTCATCTCATCTAATATTCCTGCGTCAAAACCAATAAACAAGATATCATTACACATGTTAACCCCCTTTTCTGTAAGCATATAATATGGTACATTTTCTTTTCTCGGTAGTGTCACTTTTCTCATCTCAGTTTTTACGATACTCATCGATTTCAGGTGATCTAAAGCCTTTATTAGCGTCGCTCTTGGGAGTCCAGTGACTTCTTCTAATTCCGCATATCGCATAGGGGATAGCCATAAAGAGTATATGACCCTCAACACGCCAGCCTTTACGAAGGATTCGAATTTTGCCAGAAGTTTTATCTTTTCTATCCTCTCCTTAGTAAGTTTCTCTCTTTGTTTCTCTCTCCTCTTTGCCATCATTTCTTTAAGTCCTTTCTCAACCCAATCGAGCATCCAATCACTTACAATATCACAATTGTGATACTTAAAGTTTAGTATACTAATATTTATAAATTTCTATTATATAAATATAATATTATGAAAAGAAAAAAGAAATTACTGAAAAAAAGATAACAAAAATTTCTTGGTATTCTACAACATTAAAGCCAACCATAATGAAAGATGTTTACATGGGGATATTGTCTGGGGTGTGGTGATCAACATACTTTGCCCCTAATAATATAAATTTAAATCTGAAATTCAAAGGATGAGAATATGGATAAAAAACTCATAGAAAGTGGTTGTTTAACCAAGTTTCTCGGTTATGGCAAGTTAAATGGAGAGTATTGGTTCATTGGGATGGAGGAGGGCGGTGCTGAAATAGAAAATTGGAGCAAGATTGGAACGATAAAACTTGAAGAAAGTCTTCGTTTGCGTGCAAAGTTTAAACGTTATATGGATTTTGTAGAGGTTTGGGAAAAAAAGTATGGCATACCATTAAAAGAGTATAGAGGGAACACTGTGTGGAGATATATCTCGGCTTTTTTACTCTGTCTTGAAAAAAAATCCGTCGTTAAAGAACGTCCGTCATCTAAAGAGATTAAAAAATTCTTGTTTGATGATGATCCTAAGATGGGTAGGACTGATGGAAATCATTTTGTATGTGAACTATTCCCTTTGCCAAATAGGAAAAGTAATAAGCTTGAAGATGAATACAAAAGTGTCTGGTCTAATAGGGAAGAATATGAGGATGAAGTCAGAAAACCAAGACTAGATATTATTTGGAGAAATATTGAAGGCAACCCCAATTTAAAATTTGTAATAATATATGGGAAAAGAATTAGAGAAATTTTTAAATGTTATTTGGAAAATTTATATAGCAATAAATTTAAAAATATAAAACTTGGCAATCCACACTTTGAATTGCGGGAAATAACAGGCAAATCATTTAAAATCTTGTTTACACCTTTTTTCGGTCGTGGTCTAAGCTATGATGCTATAAAAGACATAGTAAATCAATTAAGAACATTGAAATAAGGGAACGATAAATTTAAGTCTCCTCTCGTTATATAATATATAAGAGCATTATTTCTGCAACATTTTCGTACTAGTCTTGACTCTATTCGTCGATTCGCATGTCTGCAAAGGTTTTGGAATACAGGATGTTCTATGACGGTGACGTGAGGAAAGGTCAGTTGATAGACCCAGAGACTGGAAAAGTCGTGATGGAATGGATTATTACTGACGAGAAGAAGACTGGTTACGATCCTTGGGCGAGGAAACACGCTCAAAAATATGTGTGAGGTGGTTTGAATGGAAGATTATAAAACTTTTTCATTAAGAGTGTTGAAAAAAGTTAGGGAATTGAACGATAATGACTTGAGACGAATTGTTGAAATCTTCAATATGTGTCAGGTGTGTTGGCAGAAAGACATCGAGAAATGTGAGTATAGGAAAGTGAGAAAGTTGATAGGTTTGGGTGAATGCCAAGTCGCACAAATAAACAAAGATATAGGATCAAAAGGATTAATCAAACTCAAACTAACCAACAAGGAATTGGATGTTCTGCATAACGTGTTGAAGAAAGCGGATAAGAAATATTAAATTTATTTTTAACAATAGCTAGGGTGGGTGCAATGTTAGACGTGGATAAATTAAAGAAAAGGAAGAAATCTATTTTGAAAAAAGTTAGAGCCCTTAGTGACAAGGATTTATTAAAAGTAATTGAGATTTTTGATGTCTGCCAAGAGTGTTGGATGTCTCATCCTGAGAAGTGTAAGTATCGTCCTATTAGAAAAAGGTTAGGGTTGGACGAATGTCATACTTTTGAAGTTAAACAAATGTGGAGAAAAAGAGCAATAAAGAGATCAAAGGAGTTAAAATTACTAAAGAGACGCACCGATCCTGACAGGTTAACACCTGACGAAAAGAAAAGAATCAAGAGGGCATTGCGAGATATTAAAGAAGGTCGAATTTACACGCACGAAGAGATGAAAGAGATTGTCAAAAAGATGAAGGATTGAAATGTTTTGGATAAATAAAAATCTTGCGACTTCGAGCATGAGTGAGTTTGAGTTCAGGAAGAAAAGGAATAAGGATTTAGAGAAAGTAGTCGTTGTTAATGTCCAAGACCTGATAGACGGAGAAGGTAATGACCCGACGGTTTTCAAATCAAAAATGGATAGAGTTGACTCTTACATAAAAAGTGGTAAGAAGGTTTGCATCTGCTGTGCAGGCGGTCAGAGTAGAAGTAACGCAGTTGCCTTGGCGTATTTGATTAAAAGTGGTTTATCTTTTGAAGAGGCATACAAACTAATTAAAAAGAAAGTCCCTATTTCAATGATTGATCCCGCCTTGATGGATTTGGTATGGAGGGTCTACAAAGAGAGAAGTGGGGTAAGAAGTGATTAGTATGAAAGAAGAAATATGGATTACAATCATTGTAATTCTAGTAATCATTATATCGATTTATGTCTATACCCAATATTCAATACCTAAAGAAGTAAAGCCTTTTGAATTTTATGAAGATCCTTACGAAATAAAAAGACTTAGAAAACCGATTATTGTTCCGATAATGAAATTAAGAGATGGGATATATGTTTATCCTTAAGATTACTGAATAAAAAGAAAATTTTAACTCCTATATTTGAATTGGTCTTGGTAACCTTATTCATTGATGTCTGGCTATAGAACAACTCGCCAAAGGAAGGTTATGTTTGCCGAGATGGCAATTCAGATTTTTTGTGCAACATAGGGTTTTTGCGCTGTTTACTATATAACTCTTTATCCTTCTCTTCATCAAATTAAGTAATAATTCCTCTTTCTTTCGCCTTTTTTACTACTCGAGAAACATAAGACTTATAACCCTCATCTTTTCCCAGAAGCATGCATATTTCCCTATAACTCCTACCTTGCTTGTAGAATTCTATTATCTTCGATTCGTTAGGTGCGAAGGGATTGTTCAAAAAATTTTCTGTAATTCTTAACATTTCGATATCATCATCACAGATGTAATTTCTGTTGTTCAACGCAGCATGGGATCTTACTATTGCCAACACAACATCATGACAACTGTTAAAACCCTTGACAGATAATACACTAAACCTCTTAGCGTAATCAATCAAAACTTCTTTGTAGTTCTTATCGATTTCAACAAAAGTTATGGTTTTTATCCTCAATTTTTTACCGAATTTCATACTTATTTTCTCATCTCTCTTTCTTGCAAACTCAGTTAGCTCCTCCTCTGTCATCGAATAGAACAGGGTTAGAAACCTTTCCAAAAAAGTAGAACCGATCAATGTAGATTGATATTTATTGTAACTCTCCAAAGTCATGTTCATTATCATTGATATCCTCGCTTCTATGCTTAGCTTAGGGTTAACTCGATCACCATAGACATACTTGTTTTCGGACAATAATTCGGCTAAGGCGTTTACTAACCTGTCCTTCACGTTTGCTTTTTTGGAAGCGAACAAGAGGGTGGCATCGTTTATCATTAAACATCTCCACATTATTGGCATCAGTAATGTTTCACTTGAATTCAACATCCTCAATACCACCAGTCGGATACCTTACATTTACAGATAAATTTATGATTACTACATATGTGATTCTAGTAACAGTTCTGTTTAGTGGCATTTTATTAATGAAACATACAGAGAAAAAAGACGAAGCAAAAGCTCACAAAATTTATAAATATTCTTTGTTTTTAATCCCAATTATAACAATTTTATTGTATGGCATTGTTTTTTTATCTCTTTAATGTGAAATTTATACTCTTTAGTCCTTGTTTTGAAAAAGTTCCATTGGACTCGATGACCTTCTGACTTCAAAGTTAGTGGAGTTACTCAAAACATATCTAACAATTATTTTAGGAATTTAAAGTATTCTAAAACAATAATAAATTATGAGAATATTGTCCGAAATTAAATACCCTAAGTTATCGTTACTTATTTTGAGTTTTATTGTTGCATATCTTTTATTCAGCAATAGGTTTTTCACTCCTTTACATAATATTTTAATTTTACTGGGGTATTTTGGAACTTTTCTAGCAGGAATTTTTTATGCATATGGATTTACTGCAGCCACTGCCACTGCAATGTTACTAATATTTGCAAAAGAGCAGAACTTTCTTTTAGCCGGATTAATTGCAGGTATTGGTGCTTTATTAAGTGACCTGATTATTTTTCTTTTTATAAGACATACATTTGCCGAAGAAATAAAAAGACTTTCGAGGGGAAAAACCTTTCAATCTATTCAGGAAAAATTACCTAGTACTTTAAAAAAATATTTGATAACAGTATTTGCAGGTTTCCTCATAGCTTCCCCGCTTCCAACAGAAATTGGTGT
>Ga0172363_10000285_pt1 | contig 36379 bp, 33 predicted proteins | sample LakKivs2_kivu2a2_FD_114541 | JGI IMG/M metagenome (GOLD analysis project Ga0172363, IMG submission 114541) | Sediment microbial communities from Lake Kivu, Rwanda - Sediment s2_kivu2a2 | ecosystem: Environmental > Aquatic > Freshwater > Lake > Sediment | place: Rwanda: Western Province, Lake... | reverse complement strand
GTCGGATCTCTTCGGCGGCATGCGGGGCGCGGCTAATTGTTCTTCTTGGACGCCTTTTTAAAAAGGTCGAGGAACCGGTCTTCGTACTTATCGTAGACGTTCCACTTGTCCAATTCCCTCTTGAGCTCCGTCGCCCGCGAGAGGTCCCTGCGGGCCGCGACAAAGAGGCGGTCGATGCGGCGGCGGGCCGACTCCGGCAGCCCCGAGGCGCCGGCGAGCGTCCTCTTGATGTCGTCGATCTCCTGCTGGTCGATCGGCGTCTCGGCCTCGGGCGGGCTCTTCAGGTATTCAATCAGGTGCTCGATCTCTTCGTTCATCCGCGCGGCGTGCCGCTGCAGCTCGGAGAGGTCCACCTTCATGTCCAGGACGGCGGTCAGCTTCTCAAGAACGGCCATCGAGGCGAGCGGGTTCTCGATCTGTACCGTGTAAAGGGGGATCTCGGCCAGGAGACACGCGCCGTCCAGCCCCCGCGCCTGGGCCGCGCCGAGGAGGAGACCGTTCAGGCCGCTGATCTGTCCCGTCGGCATCACCTTGATGCGCCGTGCGGCGAGCTGGTCCAAGAGTTTCTTCTGCGTCGCCACCGCGCGCACCTGCGGCGTCTGCGTGTGTTCGATGGGCAGGGGCATCGCGGCGAACGTGTAGAGCGTCTTGATGTGGAGCGAGTCGGCGAAGTCGACCAGACCGAGGGCGTAGGCAAAGCTCTTCTCGATGGGCGGCTGGGCGTTGCTGATGAAAAGCACGACGTCGTCGCCCGCCGCCGCGGCCTTCGCGGCGTAAAAGCGCCCCTGGGGCAGGGGCGGCAGGCCGACCTGGCCACCTTCCACGAAGACGCCCGTCGGGTAATAATGGTCCGACGCCGCCATCACGGCGAACTCCTGCGCCTTGAGCTTGTCCTTGAGGTACAGCGCCGCCTTCAGGGCCACGTCGCCCATGCCGGGCCAGGCGGCGACGAGGACCGGGTTCTTGAGGCGCAGTTTTCGGGTTATGCGGATGTTTTTCATCTTAAGGTGTATTGTATATTCTTTTCGCCGGCACCGCAACGGCTTTCAGGCCTCACGGCCTCTTCTTGTCAAAAAGGCGGATGAAGCGCTCCAGCACCGCGGCGCCGCGGACCAGGTCCCGGACGCGGACAAACTCGTCGGTCGCGTGGGCGTTGCCCGGCGAGCCGTAGCCGGTCGCCACGGCCGGGATCCCCTTGTCCTGGAAAAAGGTGATGACCGTCGCGCCCTCGCTGCCCCGGATGGGCGCCGGCGCGCCGAGGCCGCGGGCCGCCCTCCGCAGGCAGGAGACGAAGGGATGGCGGCCGTCGATCTCATAAGGCCGCTGGATGTCGTCGACCTCGATCTTGTAATGGATCTTCGTTTTGTCAAAGGCCGCGCGGATGCGCCTGAGGATGCGCTGGGCCGACATGCCGGGCAGGAACCGCAGATCCGCCTCCACGACGCACCAGTCCGCCACCATGTTCACCTTGTCGCCGCCGCGGATCGTGCCGATGTTGACGGTCGGCGGCTTCAGCAGACGGTGCCGGCGCTCTCGCCAGCGCAGCCCTTCGAGTATTTGGATGAGGACGAGCGCCTGGTCAATGGCGTTGACGCCTTGGTACGGGTAGGCGCCGTGGGCCTTGCGGCCAGCAACGCCGATACGAAAGTGGATGAGCCCCTTCTGGGCGGTGATGATGTTGAAGGCGTCGGCGTCAAGGATCAGCGCGAAGGAAGGGCGCACGACGTTCTTCTTCAGGAGCGGCACGAGCCCCCGGGCCGAGCCCGTCTCCTCGTCGGCCGTCGCGAGGAAGACGACGTCGTGGTCAAGACGCTCCTTCCCCTGCGCGAGGCCGGATATCACCTCCATCGCCACGGCGAGGTTACCCTTGCAGTCCGTGGCGCCCCGGCCGTAGAGCCGGCCGTTGCGCACGTCGCCGGAGAAAGGACCCACGCGCCAGCCGCGGCCCGCCGGCACCGTATCCAGGTGCGGCGTGATCAGCAGCGAGGAGCGTGACGAGCGGCCCTTGAGGACGGCCAGGACGTTGTCGCGCTTCGGGGAAAACCGGATGAGACGGGGCCGCAGCCCCGCCCGCCGCAGATACCGCGCCACGAACGCCGCCACCGCACGCTCGTCGCCCGGCGGGTTCTCCGAATTGACGCGCACCAACGTCCGCGCCAGCTTAATCAGCCTCCCCTTGTCAATCATATCCACCTGTCTCCGACCGGCGGCCTCCCCGGCCCCCTTCGTTCATGGCGGTGCTCGGGGCTTGAAACCGCTTCAAATGGGCTGGGGAAAAATGCCCCTCCGGAATTCTTCAGCGTGGCCAGCGAGGGTCAGTTCCGGTTTCCCCTGCGCCGTCGTCAAGACTTGGGCTCAAGACCTCTGCCTCGGCAGCATAAGACTGTCCTAAGCCCATTTTCCGCGTCTTCAAAACAGCCCCTGCGCTCCGCTTTACTTCACTCCGGGGGCCGGGGGCAGGCCACGGGGCAGCTTTGTAGCCGGTGCGACCGTTTCCCATCGAGGTGCCTGGGGGTCTTTCGCAGCCCCCGTAGCGGAGGGGGGACCCCCTCTCCGGGCCATCCTGGGGGGAACCACGGGAGGGTTCCCCAAGGGGGCCGGGGGCAAGAATAACCCCCAGGCGCCGAGAAACAAAATGGTCGTGCCGGCCACGAGGCAATGCACGGCGAAAAACTTCCGTCTGACGACAGAGATACTCCAGCCGGCCTTGACCTCGCTCTATTTTAACTGATGTAGCCGATGCGGCGCAAGAGATCCTGGTCCTGCTTCCACTTGGCGTCCACCTTGACCCAAAGCTCCAGGAAAAATTTCTTGTCGTAAATCGCTTCCAGTTCCTTGCGGGCGGCGGTGCCGACGCGCTTCAAGACCTCGCCCTGGCGTCCGATGACAATCGCCTTCTGCGAGTCGCGTTCGACGAGGACCATAACCTTGGCCACCGTCAGGTCGGGCCGACGGTCGATGATCTCCTCGGCGTAGACCGCCATCGAAAAGGGCAGCTCCTCTTTCAGGTTCTGCAATAATTTTTCGCGCACGATGTCTTGGATCGTCAGCTGACGGGGAAAATCCGTCAACACGTCCTCCGGATACAGGGGCTCGCCTTCGGGCAACAGTTCAAAGCACGCTGTCACGAGGCCCTCAACGTTCGTCCCCTTCAGGGCAGAGATGGGCACGGGCGTCACCCGGCCGGCCTCGTTCAAGGGCCGGCCCAGCACTCGCTCCCACGCCTTGAGGTAATCGGCGAGATGCGGCGTCCCGCGGTCTATCTTGTTAAGGGCCAGGATGACCGGCGCGGACTCATCACGCAACTGTTTCAATAACATCTCCTCCTCCTCACCGACGCGCTCGGTGGCGTCGACGAGGTGCAGGAGCACGTCCGCCCCGCTCATCGATTCCTGGATCGCCGTCATCATCGCACGGTCAAAGGCGCGTTTCTTCGTGTGCAGGCCCGGCGTGTCCAAGAAGACGATCTGGCCGCGGGACTCATGCAGGACGCCGCGGATCTGGTGGCGCGTCGTCTGCGGCGTCGAGGAGACGATGGCCACCTTCTCGCCCAGGATGCGGTTCAAGAGCGTCGACTTGCCGGTGTTGGGCCGGCCGACGATGGCGACGATGCCCGCCTTCATGACTCCCTCACCACCTCAAACAGATACTCCCGGAAGAAGTCCTGGCCCAATAGGACGTGGTGCCAGTCCTCGTTGACCCGGACGCCCAGGTCGCGGAAATCATAACGTTCGTCAAGGGCCTGCGCAAAGGCCCCTTTGTTGTCGTAGACCAGGGCCGAGGAGACGATATAGACAGGCACGCCCTTCTCCAGCAAAGGCTCCAGCGTCCCGTCAAAAAAGGCCTTGATGGACACGGGGTCGGCGTCGAGCGGTTGGCGTATGGCGCACCGGTTCGCGTAGTGGCTGATGATCTGTCCCTCATCTACGGCGATGACGACGCCCTCCGGGTCGGTCCGGCGGGCGACCCACTGCGCGAACTCGATCTGCAGGGAACGCTCGTGACGGAACATCAGGGTCGGCACGAAGACCGAAAGGCGCGCGCAGAGGACCGCCACGGCGATCCAGGCCGCGGCCGCGATCAAGGGGCGGCGGGTCGAAAAGGCCCGGCCCAGGGCATAACCCTCGATAATCACCAACGGCAGCCACCCGGCGACCAGATACCGCATCGCGAGACACGTCAGGTTCCCGTATAAAAACTGCAAAACCGCGAACCAGAGGATCAGAAAAACGAGATGGCGCCATTCTCTGGCAAGAAGCAGAACGGCGATGCCCCCCACGATCACGACGCATCCGTAAGGGCCGAATCCTGAGACGAGCCAAAGGAAGGAGCGCGGGAGGACCTCAGAGAAAAAGCCCAGAAAGACCGCCTGGTAAGGATTCGTCAGGGCGTAGTGGAAGGGCGCCAACCCCGCTTGGATGAAGAGCTGGATGTAAAGCAATAGGACCGTCCCCAGTGTTACGGCGGCCGACAGGCCGAGGCCGCGCCAGCGGTCGCGCCGGGGCAGGGCCGCGGTCAGCAAGAAAAATCCCCACGGGGCGACGAGCACTATCTCAGCGAGACGGGTGGCGCCGCACAGCCCGAGGAAGAAGGCCGCTGCCACCAGGTCGCGGCGGCGCGTCTCCTGCGTGTAGCGCAAAAGAAAATAAAGGCTCGCCAGCGCCAGGCACATGGCCGGCGTCATGCTCGAGCCGTGGGTCGAGAGGGCGACGTGGGGGGGAAAGAAAATCCCGAGGATGCCGGCCGCGGCAGCCGCCTTGAAGCCGAACATCTTCTCGGCGGCAAGAAAGAGCAGGACCACGGAAAGCGCCCCGCAGACGACGCTCATCAGGTTCACGGCAAAAACGATGTCCGCGCCGCCGGCCAGCCTCACGACGGTGAGAAAAAACGCCGCCAGGATGACCGCGAAGGGGTGGCCGTCTCCGTGGGTGTAATGAAAGCGGCCCGTCGCGAGCGTCTCTTGGGCCGAAAGGGCCAGGCTTAAGGTGTCGCTGTGAAAGGGCCCCTTGCTGATGAAGGCCAGCCGCAGGCAGAGGGCCGTCGCAAAGATGAAGATCAAGACTCCGACCCTTTTAAAATGCATGGTTGAGACCCACCCACAGGTGCGTGTCCCTGTCCTCGCCGTCGAGCGGACGTGCCACGTCGATGCGCAGCCCCACGCGCTCGGCCGCGCCGGCGACGTTGAAATAAAAACGCAGACCCAGGCCGACGTCCTTCCGGAAACCATTCTCGTTAAAACGGTCGTACCACGCCGAGCCCGCGTCAAAGAAGACGACGCCCTGCACGCCGTCGAGCGTGACGGTGTTCCAGGGCAGGCGCACGTCTAGGTCGCGCAGCAGCGGGAAGCGGTACTCGGCCGACCCCAGCATCATCGCGTTGCCCTGGATGCTCTTGTAGCTATAGCCGCGCAGCTCGCGGTCCGAGCCCAGATAAAAAAGGTACTTGTCCTTCGGGTGGCCGCCACCGCCCTTGGCGCGCAGGGCCAGCTTGTGCCCCTGCCACAGCTCGATATAACGGCCGACCTCCAACGACGAGCGCACGAAGGCGTCATCGCCGCCGGCCACGTGGCCGGCCACCTCCGAAACAGAGGTCAGCCGGAAGCCCGTCGAGGGGTCGGGGAACGCGCCGGCGTCGGACCAGTGCAATGCCAGACCGAAGAGCGACTCCCTCTTCTGCCGGTAGCGCAGGTTGCGCGCCTCCTCCCTGTCTGCGACGAAACCGGTCTGGCCCAATCCCCGGTTGTGCAGGAAGTAGAGGGTCGCGTGGCTGTTGGGCTCGAGGATGTTGTAACCCAGCGACAGCTCTTGGCGCAGATAGAGCTTGTAGGACTGCAAGTTCTCCTCCGCGTCGCCCATTGCCTGACGGTCCATGAACTCAAGCCCCCAGCTCAGGTAATGCCCGAAGAGGTTGTGCTTCTCGAAGCCCGCCGAGGAGATCCAGGACTCAGCGTTGCTGTCATAGTGGCTGGCGATATAGGCCGTCCAGTCGCCCGGCCGCTGGAGGGCGGACTTAACGCCGATGCCGTAGGCCGAGAGGCTGGGCCCTGTCAGCCAGTGGTACCGGTCACTCCTCAAAAAGAGGGGCACATCGTAAAGGCCGTGGTAGAGCGGCACGAGCCGCGCTGAGAACCGGCGCGGGTACCGGTTGTTCATGCGGTCGAGGTCCAGTATCCGGCCGCCGGGGTCGGCCTCTGCCTCTGCGACCTCGCGGCCTCCGTCGACGGGGATTTCCTCCTGAAACGCCTCGCCGTCAAATGAGAGGGCCTCCTCGGTCCCGTCACGGTAGCGCAGCCGCACGTCGAGCGGCATGCGCGCCTCGCCGACCTTCTCGAGGATGAGGCGTCCGCCCCGCCGGAAGATGCCGTAATCGCAGGCAGCGGCCCGATAGAGCCACGTGTCAAAGAACCACGAAAGGTCCTGCCCGCTCACCTCCTCGGCGAGGGCGATGAAATCGCTGACGCGGGCGATGCGGAAACGGAACCGCTCGGCATAGCGGTGCATGAGCGCCTCCAGTTTCTCCTTGCCGATGAGCTCCGCGAGCATGCCCACGACCTCCGAGCCCTTGCCGTAGGCCACCGTGAAGATCAGGCTCGGCTCGTAAAAGCTCGACGACTCCTGGATGATGGCCGCGTCCCACCCCTTCTTGGCGAAACACCAATAGCGGTACGCGCGCACGTCGTCAAACGACGGGTTGGGCGCGAGCCGCTCGACCCATGCCGGCGCGTCCACGATCTTGACGTCCGGGCCGTACTTGTGCTTGAAGTACTCCAGCGTCCAATAGGAGTTGACACCCTCGTCGAGCCATACCTCCCGGTACTCGTCGTTGCCCACGACGTTGTACCACCACTGGTGGCCCGTCTCATGGACGACGAGAAACTCGAAGTAGCGGTCGAGAAAAGTCGGCATCTGGTAGGCGCGCGTGTCGATGAAAATGAGCCCCGCGTTCTGGCTGCCGCCGTAACCCAGATAGACCGGTACGATGGAAAACTTCTTGTACGGATACGCGCCGAAGCGTTCGCCGTAATAGGCCAGCATGTCAGCGGCATAGGCCGCGGCCTTGACGGCCTGGCGCTCGTCCTTCTTGAGATAATACGATGCGATGGTCACGCCGTCGCGCTCGATGCGATGGCACGCGAAGGCGTCGCTGACGGCCAAGGTCAGCTCGCGCAGCGGCGCCGAGCTCTTCAGGCGCAGCGTCTTGATGCCGGAGGCCGTGGTTTCGCCGACCACCTCGTCGCACCCCGAGACCACCTCATAGCCCTCGGGGACCTCAAAGGTCAACGTGTACATCGCGGCGTCGCTGATGTACGGCATGTGCAACAGGAAGTCGGGATGCTTCTGCCACTCTCCCCCGTCATGCACCGCCAGGAGCGGATACCAACGGTTCAGGGCGAACGTGTCCCGGTATCGGCCGAAGCGGCCCAGATGATACGGCACCCTCACCGTGAAGTCCATGTCCAGGACGCACGTCCCGGCCGCCGGGCAGGGCTCGGCCAACTCGATCCTCAGGAGCGTCGCGTCCTGCCCCTCGACGGAAAACTTCAAATCCTTCTGCGCGCCGTCTTTCACAAACGCGACGGTGAGCGCCCCCTGTTGAAATCCTTCTGGGAACGGGTCCGCCTTGAAGTAACTCGCGTACTGGTAGAGGTTGCGCTTTTCGCGGGGGGAGTACCTGTGGTTCGGATAAATGCGCAGGTAGACCTCGCTGAGCGGCCCGCCGGTGTCATTGACGAACGACACGGTCTGCGAGGCCGTCAGGGTCGAGGCCTCCGGGTCGAGCCGGGCGCTGATCTCATACCGGACGGCCTCAAACGCCCATACCCGCGGCCCAACGGCCAAAACCACCGACAACACGCTGAAAAACACCCCGGATCTACTCATCTTCCCCAAATTGAGACAAAGGTCAGACCTTTTTGAGCCGCAAAATGAGACTGAGTGAGACAAAGGTCAGACCTTTGTCTCATTTTCGAGGGGGCATCCTCGGCAGAGGGGCCTGCTCTTTTTGCAATAGTCTTTGCCCAGGCGCACGATCAAGGCGTGGAACTCGTTGAAGAGCGGCGCACGCGCGGGCAGGTGGTCCGTGAAGACGGCCTGCAGGCGGCCGTAGTCGGCGTCTTCGCCGACCAGGCCGTGACGGGACAGGACGCGCCGCGTGTAGGCGTCGACGACGAAGACGGGCTTCTTGAGCGCGTACAGGAGGATTGAATCCGCGGTCTCCGGGCCGATGCCGTTGACGGCCAAGAGCTCCTCCCGCAGCGCCTGCGGCGGCCGGCGCCGCATCCGGCGGAAACTGCCGGCGTAGCAACGGTCGAGATAGCGGATGAAGTGCTTGAGCCGGCGCGCTTTCATATTGAAATACCCCGCCGGCCGGATCAAACGGGCCAGCCTCCTCTCCTGGACCGCCCGGAGGGCGGCAAACGACAGGCAGCGGGCCTCTTTCAATGTCCTGATCGCCCGGGCGACATTCGACCAGTTCGTGTTCTGGGTCAGGATGGCGCCGACGCTGATCTCCAGCGGCGTGCGGCCCGGCCACCAACCCTGCGGCCCGAAGGCGCGGTACAGCCGCTCATACATCTTCAAGGGCCTGGAACGCAAGACGCCTCACTCTCCCTTCAGGGACAGGGGGTTGAAATCATCGACGGCCAGAATGGCGTAAGCCGTCGCCGCCACGGAACCGGTCGCGTGGCCCCGCGGCGTGTGCCAGCCGTGCCCCGTGTCGGCGAGCTCGTGCGAGGCGTAGGGCAGACAGAAGTCGCCCTGCCCGACCGCAGAAGGGCTTGTGACGACCATCTTCGTCAGCTCCGATATCTCATCGCGCGCCAACCCCCTGTAAAAACGAACCACAGAAGGTTCGCCCCCTTCCTCATGGTAAGCGGCCATGATCTGAAAGGCCAAAATCATCTGGGACGTCCACTCGCACGAGACGACCCCGCCGCGCGGCAGGTGCTGTTCCCTGGCAAAATCAAACCCCTTGACGCGCACGCTCGTGCCGTCGGCCTTCTTGAAGTACGTCGTGACCGAACACTGCGCCAGGGCGAACTCGGCGATCTGGTCCGGGTCCATGCCGATCTCTTTCAGGATGTGCGGCCCCACGGCGGCGATGGACCACGCATACGTGTCCGTCGCGATGGTGGCATCGCCCTTGCCGCGCTTGATGAGCGGGTCAGCCAGCCGGCTGTACGCGTTCTTCTCCAGCCAGGCGAGCGTGCGCTCGGCGCGGTCGCGGTAGCCGGCCTCGCCGGTGACGGCGGCAAGCATCCTGTAGAAGGCGTACGCGTCCAGATTGTGTTCCGTGCTTTGCCACGTCTCCTTGCGGCCGCCGCGGACCCCTCCCTCCGCGTCGGTCAAGGTCTTGAGCCACGCCGCGATGTCCGTGGCCAGGCCCAGGTAACTTCTGTCGTTTGTCCGCTGCGTGTACTGCAGGATGGCCACGCCCAGCCAGATGTTCGGACCTGCGTGGGCGAGGTACTCCGCCGGGTCGCCCGTCGCCGAGTAATAGGCGTTGACCACGGCCCCGCCGTCGATGCGCTCGGCGCCGCGGTAAAAATCAAAGATCTGCCGGGCGTAATCCTCCTGCCCTTTCAGCGTGAAAACGATCGCCGCCAGGGCCTGGTCGTACGTGAAGGCCCAGTCTTTGATCGAGGCGTCCCCCTCGAAGCTCGCCAGGAGCCCCGTGAGGCGGTTGCGATGCACGACGAGCCAGTGGTAAAACCGGTCGACGAGCTGCGCCTCGGCGCCCTCGGCCTCGTGGGCTGCGATCTGGGCCTGGCGTTCGACCTCCAGGGTTTGCTCCTGCAGGTCGGCGATGTCTTTGTTGAGCTGGGCCTGGTACTTCCTGTAAAAATCGAGCGACGCCTGCAGCACCGCGGCTTCTTTCTGGTCGTGCGCGCGCGCCATCTCGATATCGCGGCTGAGACCATTGATCTGGCGGTTGGCCTGGGCGAGGTCGAACTCCATCTCCTCGAGCTTGAACATCAGGTTCTGCCGGTCGCGCGCCAGCGTCCGCTGGTGGCCAAGCTGGACGCTGAGGGTGCCCAGTAGCTTCTCGTTCTCCACGCGCAGGCGCGTGTTGTAAAACGTCACCGAGGCCAGCCCCAGCGTCAAGACCAGGGTAAAGGTAACCATCACCGTCTTGACAAAGCGGCGCACGCCGATATACCGCCGCATCCGGCCCAGGTCCCCTGCGTTGATTTGCCGGTAGTCCAGGCCGGCCACATACGTGTTGACCAGCCCCTCCTCGACACAGCGCAGCCAGACCGGACGGGCGGCTGCGCGGATGTTCGCCGAGTAAGGAATGTGGATCTGCAGGGCCAGGGTCGTGTCGGGAGTCTGGAGCCGGCGCACGTCGTCAGGGTGCACCAGCCGCATCGTCAGGCACAGGCCGCCGTCGCTGACGTCCTGGGTGAAGCCCTGGCGCCAGTCCGTCGGCGGCCGGCCCTCCTCGTCCAGGAACTGGAACTCGACGGGAAATATCTGGTCGAGGCGCCGGTAGCGTCGGCGCTCCTGCCCGGGTTCCCGCTGTCGGAGAATCCTCTTAAATATCATAGCTCAAAGGAGGTGTGAAGCCGCGCGCCATGCGGATGCGTTCTGCGAGGGGCGGATGGTCGTACAACAGGATCTGTACCCAGCGCGGCGGCGCGAACTGGGCGAGGTTCTTTTCGCCGAGGCGCCGCATCATCGCCGCAAAGACGTCGGGCCGGCCGGTGGCGCGCAGGGCGAAGCGGTCGGCGCGCCTCTCCAGGAAACGCGCAAAGCCATTCTGGACAGGCAGGAGGATCAGGCCCGTGCCCAGAAGGATGAGGAGGAACAACGGCGGGTCCGCGATGTCGGCCATCGCCACGAACCCCAGCCGCGCCGCAAAATGCGTCATGAGCCGGTGCGCGGCGAAAAAAGACAGGAGCGCCGCGGCCAGGCCAAAACACAGCAGCAACCACGTGTCGCGGTAGCGCCAGTGGCCGACCTCGTGGGCCAGGACCGACTCGATCTCCTCGGCCGCGAAATCCTTGACGAGCGTGTCGCTCAGAAAAATCTTCTTGGCGCGGCCCCAGCCGGCCACCATGGCGTTCGCCTTGGCGGTCTTGCGCGAAAAATCGAGGACGAAGATGTCCTTGAGCCGGACGCCCTGGTCGGCGCAGAAGGCGCCCAGCCGCTCACGCAGGGGGCCTGCGGCGAGCGGCGTGACCTTGAAAAAGAGCGGCAGGACGAAACGGGGGAAGACGCGGCTGATGAGGACCGAAACGCCGAACCAGAGGGCCGCGGCGCCCAGCCACCACGTGCCGGGAAAGACGGAGAGAAGGTAATAGACGCCCTCGACGAGCAAAAGTGCCACGGCAAAGACCAAGAGAGACTTCTTCAGGTCGTCCGCCAGCCAGGCCCTGAACGGCTGCCGGCCTAACCCGAATCGGCGCTCCCAGACGTAGCCCTCGAAATAACCCAGGGGGAAAGAGACGCACCAGAAGATGAGGCTGAAGGCCGCAAAGTACAGGGCGTTGATGGAGAAGAAGTCGTCGCGCACGGGCAGGAGCACCCGCTTCAGGCCCCGCGACCAGCCGGCGGCCAGGAACAGAACCAGGAACCCCGCCTGCAAGAGGAGGTGAAAAAGAAACAGGCGATTCTTCATCGCCTGGTACCGCTGCGCCGACGTGGACGTCAGGCTATCTGTTTCCCTTGCACTTTCTGGCATGTCCAACCCGGCTGGTTCGCTGACGCAGCTGCCGGACAAACTGTCCGAAGCGCTCGTCGCGCCTCAGATTGATCAGGTCCGGGTCGCGACTCATGTATTGAAAATCATCGTACCCCAAATGCACGGCCCTCTTGATGGCCTCGAGAGAGTTCGCGACGTCGCCCAGCAAGGAGAGGCTGCACGCCAGATTGTAATGGACGACGGGGTTGTCTGGCCGTAGCTCCGAGAGCCGGCGGTCCACCTCGAGGCCCTTCTCGTAAAACCCCTTGCGCGTGTAAATCTCGCCCAGGGCCATCAGCGCGTCGACATACCCCGGGTGGCGCCGCAGGAGCGCCTCGTAGAAGGCCATCTGGAAGTCGAGGTCCTCAGGGTTTCTCTTCTTGACGGGCATCACTCCCCCCCACCTCTTCCAGGACGACGTGCTGATTGACGGCCGAAGCGATCTCCTCAACCTTCCGCTTGTACGCGGGATACTCCGCGACCGGGATCTCGCGGACCTTGGCACGGCGCACGCTCGTCAAAGACAGGCCGCCCCGCCGCGTCTCGTAGCGCTGGGAGAAATCAAACCACGGCGTCGTGACCTCGACGTCCGGCGGCACATATTTTACCGCAAGATGATCGGGCAACGCAACCTCTATCCGATCCGTGTGCTGGTCGAGGGAGGGCGACGCGATCGGATAGCGCCTCTTCTCCTTAAAGACGCCGGACGTGTCCCAGTGGTCGAACTTGTTCAGGATGCGGATGGGGCCGGCCTCGACGAAGTACTTCGGCGCCGAGAAGGTATACGACAGGCCCACGGCCGCATCCAGGTCCTCGACGCCCGATATCTCGTAGTCCTTGAGCTCGGCCTGGTCCGCGAACTCCCGCACCCGCTGTCTGAGCCCCTCCTCGATGAGGATCGGCATGGTGTATTTCAACCAGTACCGCTGGGCCTGACGGTAACTGCCCCTCGTGTCGACCGAGCGCTCGGCGTCGATCGACTCGTCCGCATGCACGCGGATGACCAACCGGGACTCGGTGCTGTTGAAGGAGGGTTCAAAGACAGGGGTGTCAACAAACTGGTAGCGGTCGGGGGTGAAGACCATCGTCGTGCGCCCCTGGTCCATGGTGGGCAGGTCGCCGAACGAGACGACGGAGGCCGTCGGGTCCAGGAAGACGAGCTTGCCGTCCAGGGGAAGGGCCGCGATCGCGTGGTTGAAGAGGAGGCTGGGCATGTCCGTCTGCGTCGTCATGCTGTCCCATGTGCTGATAAGCACGGGGTACGCCTCGATCCCGGCCTCCCGGAGCATCGCGACGAGCAGGATCGCCTGGTCCTTGCAGTCGCCGTACTTGTTGGCGAAGACCTCCGTCGCCTGGTGGGGTTCGTAGCCCGCGTCGCCGTAGGCCACGGCCACATAACGGATCTCCTCGGCGCAGAAGTTGTAGATCGCGCGGGCCTTCTCGTGCGGCGTCTTCTTGCCTTTGATGAGGGCCACCACCTTCTCCTTGATCGCCGCATCGACCGCCAGCTTGTCCAGATACAACCCGCGCCACCATCGGTAAATCTCTTCCCAGTCGGAATAGGTGGAGAAGAGAACATAAGGGTTCACCCACGGCGGCGGCGGCATGTTCTCCTCCGGGATGATCTGCGGCACGTCCCGGAACTCCAGGTGATACGTGCGGCGGTCCTCTTCTTCTTCCACGCGCGGGGTCAGGTCATAGCCAAACGTGTTGTAGGCGGCGTTCGCGATCTTGGTCCGCAAGGTGCGGTCCGCCGGGATGTTGATGACGCAGCGCTGCAGCAGGATGGGCTCGTTGCTCTGCAACCAGTAGATGGTATGGAAGTTTTTCTTGTCGGCCAGCTGGGCGCGCGTGACCCGGAACGCATATTCGATGACCGAGCCGGCCGCGACCTCCGGCATGGAGAGGAGGCGCACACGCGCGTTGCTGTACATGGGAAAGTTCAGGTACAGCGAGACGTCGCGGATGTTCTTGTCGCCGACCTCAACGACGGTGCCGTCCGGCCGGATGGTGCGGGCGTAGAGGACATCCAGTTTCTCATACGTCGCGTCATACGTGAGGCTCACCTCGCCGAAGGCGTCCTTGCCCCGGTCGTTCAGGATCTTGACGACCGAGTGCGCCGCGCTCTCCAGGCGGTTGTCCGCCGTCAGGGTGATCTTCTCATCGACGAGAAGGATGAGGGCGCTCGCCTCCGGATAGGCCTCTTGAGAAGGGCTTTCTTCGACGAGCCGGCGCACCTCGTCAGAGACGCCCGCATAGCGTTCGCCGCCGCTGCGCAGGTTGATGGCGGCCACGCGCTGCCGGGCCAACGGCCCCAGGCCGGGCTCTTCCGTGATCTTGGCGTACACGCGCAGGGCCTGGTCATACAGGTTGGCCTCTTCAAGCGTCTGTCCGTACGCGAACAGGTAGTCCGGCGGCCCGGCCTCGCCTACGCGGTTGAAGACCTCGAGCGCGCCGGTCACGTCGCCGCTCTTGAAAAGGCACTGGGCGAAGAGGCGCTGCGTCTCCTCTCCCGGCAGCCCGCGCAGGACCTCCACCGCCTCCCCGAAGCGGCCGCGTTGGAAGAGGAAACGGCCGAGCTTGGACTTGAGGCGCTCGCGCTCCTCGCGGCCCGTCGCGAGCTGCAGAGCCCCTTCGTACAAACCGACGGCGCGCGAGGACATCTCCAGCGCGGTCTTGGCAAAGAGGTCGGCCCGTGTCTCCTGCGGCCCCTCGGCCGAGCAACCGGCAAGCCCGACGACAATTATTATAGGTAAAAGAAACTTTTTCATGATATGCGCGTGTTTAGACTGCAGCAGGTCAACGCCAACGGGCCGTCGCCGCGGTCCTCCTAGCCCCCCGGCCAGCTTTTGTCTCGACACCAAAGGTCGGTCTGGCCGCATCCGCGGCCCCGGGCCGCTTCACCGACTCGGCGGCCGCGCTAACCGGTCGGCCTTATTCGGCCGACCAGCGCCCCATTGGGAACCCTCCCGTGGTTCCCCCCGGCAAGGTTTTTAGCGGGGGTCCCCCTTCCGCTACGGGGGTCGTCGGAGGACCCCGCCGCCGGCCCTTCCACATTATCGCTTAAGGCCGCAAATAACGCACAACGACAAAAAACACTTCTTTCCATGCAATGTTGCCTTGCATTTTACACCTGAACGGCCTTTGTCTCAACGGCTTTGCTGTAGGAAGCGAGCAGCCGCCGCGTCACCGGGCCCGGGCACGGGGCCGGCATGTGCCTGAGCCCAAGCCGCCGCACCGGCACGATGCCGACGACAGAGTTCGTCACGAACGCCTCCTCGCAACGGCACAGGTCCTGGAACGAAAGCGCCGTCTGTCTGACGGGGATTTTGAGCCGACGCGCCAAGCGCAGGACGGCCCGGCGCGTCACGCCGGGCAGGCAGCCGCACGAGAGGGCCGGGGTCAGGAGCCGGCCGCTGACGACGAGGAAGACATTCGTTCGCGTTCCCTCGACGAGCGCGCCGTCCGCGTTGAAGAAGAGCGCCTCGTCAAAACCCCGGCGCCGGGCGCCGGCATAGAGCGCCTCATAAAAGGTGCGCCGCGTCGTCTTGTGGCGGCACAGAGGCGTGACTTTGAGCCGGCGTTGCTGCTCGAGCATGACGTTGTACCCTGAGGCCGGAACCGCAAGAAGCGCGGCGCTCGTGAGGACCAGGTGCATCGCACCGCCCTGGGGCGACCAGACGGCACGCAGCCGGCAACGGCGCAACGAACTCTTGCGCACCAGGACGCCGATGGCGCCGCGCACCACGCGGGCAGACGGCGGCCGCAGGCCGAGCCTCCGGCAGCTTGACGACAGCCTCCTCAGGTGCTCGTCGAGGAGAAAGACCTTGCCGTCGTCGTAACGCATCGTCTCGATCAGGCCGATATCCTTCAAGCGTCCCCCTTGAGCGCCGCGATCAGGGCGCGCGCCTTCACCAGCGTCTCGTCGTATTCAAAGGCGGGCCGCGAGTCGGTCACGATCCCGCCGCCCGCGTGAAAGGAGACCTCCTGCGGCCGCCACAAAAGCGTCCGGATAAGGACGCTTAACTCCATCGTGTCGTGGAAGCTCAGGTACCCCAGCGCCCCCGTGTAAATGCCGCGGGCCTCAGGCTCCAGCTCCTCGATGACCTCCATGGCGCGTATCTTGGGGCACCCCGTCACCGACCCGCCGGGAAAACAGGCGCGCAGGAGGTCGATCCGGTCCTTCGACGGGTGCAGCGTGCCCGCGATCTGGGCCGTCGCCTGGTAAACGTTGGCGTAGCGCTCGATCATGCGCAGCTCCTCGACGCGCACGCTCGCGTAATCACAGACGCGGCCCAAGTCGTTGCGCTCCAGGTCCACGATCATCAAAAGCTCCGCCTTCTCTTTCTTGCTGCGTATCAGCTCGCGGCGCAGGCGCCGGTTCGCCTCGCGGCTCCCCGTGCGCGGCCGCGTCCCCTTCATCGGCCGCGTCACCACCCTGCGGCCGTCACACTTCAAGAACCGCTCGGGAGAGGCGCTCAGGACAGCGTATTCCTTGTCGCGCAGGTAGGCGCCGAAGGAAACAGGAAAGCGCTGCGCCAGACGTCGGTAAAGACACCACGGATCAAAGCGGGCCGCCGCGTGGAAGCGCTGGGCCAGGTTGACCTGGTAGATATCGCCGGCCGCAATGAATTCCTTGGCGCTGCGCACCGCGGCCCTGTAGCGCAGGGGCGTGAAGTTGGACAAGAGCGGCCCCTGCAATCCGCCCGCCTCCCGCCCTGCCGCGCCGCCGCGCTCCAGCTTTATCAAAGCGGCTGCCAGGCGCGCCTGGGCCCTGCGCCGGCGCAGGGAGCCGCGCGTCTCGGGAAAACCCGTCGAGAAGACAGTGAGCCGGCCCGTGTGATGGTCCTTGATGAAGACCGTATCGTAAAAAGCAAAGGAGAGTTGCGGGGTCACCGCGGCCGGGGCGTGCCGCCGCCGGAAGCGCTCCAGGGAAAAACCAAAGTCATAGGCCAAGAACCCCACGGCACCGGCCAAAAAGGGGACCGTCCCCCTTTGTCCGCGGAGCCGCCACCGGTCAAGGAGCTGCCGCAGGACCTCGAGGCCAGGCCGCCGGTCTGTCAGCATCCGGCCTTCTTGCTCGACAGTGCAGCAGCCCCCGCGCAGCGTGACGGCGCAAAAGGGGTCGCTGCCGAAAAAGGAGTAGCGGCCCATGCCCGCGACGTCCAGGCCGCTCTCGAGCAGGAAGGGCCTGGCGTCGCACTCCAGCCCCTCGAACAAGGCGTGCAGGGGTGTCGCGTCCCGGACCGTGGCGTGGCAGCAATGGTTCATGGCACCGGAGAGGCGCAGTAGGACATCGGCGTGGCAACGGGTTTCATCAAAAGCTTGCTCTTTCGCAAATTCGGCAGGCCCGCGTCGTCCATGGTGTTGATGAGCCGACATGCCAGTGTCCGCGCCAGGCCGGTCGCGGTGAACTGGGCCGCGCCGGTATACCGCGGGTCAGTGATCTCAAACACGACGCAGAAGACCTCCGAAGAAATAGGGTCCCCCGCCGTGAAGGCGATGAGGCGGCCGTCCGCCTCCACGACCTTGGCCGCGACGCCGAGGCCGAGCAGGGACGCCAGCATGTGTTCCAGCGCGCAGCCGCTCTCCTCGAGCATGCGCCGGTAGACGGGGTCATCGTAGCGGGCGCGCCTGCCCTGCGCCCAGCGCCGGTAAAGCGCCAGCACGGCCCGCCGGTCTGAGGGCCGGCAATCGCGCAACCGTCCGTCGACGCTCTTCACAAAACGGTTGTAGAGGTTGCGACGGTGCTTCAGCCGCTCTCCGCGCAGGAAGGCCACATCGGCCTGCCTGAGAATATACTCTGGCCCTTTCTCGTAGACGCGCCAGCCGCTGCGCCTGAAAAGTCCCAGGTCCTCGACGGTGAGGTTTTCGATGCGGGAGACCGGGCTGCCGCTGCCGTTGACAGCGGCCATGAGCGCGCGGCACGCCTCAAGCGTCGCAGCGTCGTAACGGCCCAGCGGCGGCACGGGCATGAAGCGCGTCGTCACACCCCCTCGCCAGGCCTTGCGGCCCCCTCCGGCGACCTTGCGGTCCCCCCGGGGGACCTGACGGCTGTCGTAAAAGAGGCACAGCGCGCCGGCCACCGTCGTTGCGCGCAGGTCAAAAAAAGGCCGCCACAAGAAAAGGTTGAGGAGGGAGAAGCCGGAGAGGACGTGCGGCTCCTGGAGCAGATATCTTTGTAACAGGGGGGCGTCGCGCAGCGTCAGGCGGCGCAAACAGCCGGCCGGCTCACGCCTGCGGCAGAGCATTGAGGACACGGTAATCAGAGGGATAGTCCTGGACGATATCAGGGTGCGCGCGCAGAAAAGCGACGCCTTGCGAACCCGACAAGAGCCGCGTCAGGTAGGCGACGTGTCCGCGGAACGCCGCCGCGTCGGCCTGTTTCTGGACGTATGGGCACTTTTCGTCCACGGCGAGGAAGAGGCCGGTAGCCTCGCGCACCAGAATAAAGGGATACAGGCGGCAGTCAAAGGGCCGGTGGGCGTAGATGCGGCACGTGTGGCGGTCGGCGGCGAGGCACGGGCAAAAAAAGTGGCCATCCTCTTCCATTAGATTGATCCACGCCCCTCGGCCTGCCGCGTAATCCGGGTGCGTGAACAGGCAACTGGGCACGAGGCCGGCCTCGGCCAGCAGCCGGATCTCCTCGAAAAGGAAAAAGGGTCCCCACACGCTCTGGGCCTCGGGAAAACGGCAGCAACCGCTGCAGGCCAGGCACACGTCGCTGGGCACAAAACGCTTGAGCTGCACTACGCCTCCCCTTGCAGCTGGACCACCACGCGGCGCTGGCGTCGGTTGTTGTCAAAATCGATCAAAACGATCTGCTGCCAGCGGCCGAGGGTCATCTCCCCGTTCACGAAAGGGACGGTCAACGACGGCTTGAGCAACATCGCCCGCAGGTGCGAAAAGCCGTTGGCGTCGCCCCACGTCGCGTCGTGCGCGTAGGTCGCGCTCCGGGGCAGGATCTTCTCGAAGAACTTCTTGACGTCGTCGAGCAGGGCCGGCTCGTACTCGACCGTCGTGAGGGCCGCCGTGGAGCCCGAGACGAAGATGAGGGCGCTGCCCTCCTTGAGCTTCGACCGGCGCAGGACCTGACCCACGTCCTCGGTCAAGTCGATGATGTCGCAGAACCCCTGCGTGGCGTACTCGAGCGATTCAGTCGCGATCTTCACTTCACGCCGCTTCCTTCCTGGACGCGCCGATCCGGGGAAACGACCGCGATGCCGGCGGCGTCGCTCGCGGCCAGGAGCATCCCTTCGCTCCTCACCCCGCGGATCTCTGCCGGCGCCAGGTTTGCCACCAGGACGACCTGCCGACCCACCAGTTGCTCGGCGGCGTAGAAGGCCTTGATGCCGGCCACGATGGTGCGCGCTTCGGCCCCCGCGTCGACCGTCAGCACCCAGAGCCTGTCCGCCTTGGGGTGCGCTTTGACTTCCCTGATCGTCGCGATCTTGAGGTCGAGCCTGCGGAACTCATCGTAGGAAATCTCACCCTGACCGTTGTCCATGGCGCCTCCTTGATGGGCCTCCATTATACCGCGAACACCCCCGAAAAAAAAGAGGGCTGGCACGAATGCCAGCCCCAAGGATTATTCGGGTGCGACTCTCTCGCACTCGCTCCTTTCAAGACAGAGTTTACTTGAAAACCGGCCGGCGGCAAGGGGCGCGCCGCCGTCTTTTGGAAAACGCTTTCTTCAGCGCGGGGGGCGCTTGAGGTGGTGGGGCGCGTCCACGCTCAGGACATTCGTCGACTGCACGAAGTAGACGGGGGAGCCGTCGTTGTCGTAGCGGTCCTCGAGCCGCAGGACCCGGGTGGCCACGAGCTTCATGCGCAGGACCGTCCCGTCGTCCAGGAAATACTGGTTGAAGTACTCGCTGGACTGGTTGATCGCGACGGGGCTCGCGTCGACGAGATCATCGCCGAAGTTGACCTTAATCTTTTCGCTCATCGTTGACCCCTGTTGTTTTGACCTTCTGGACGATCGCCTGCACGCCGGGGTGCTCGGTGAAGGCCTTGAACTTGTCGCTCTGGCGCAGGTAATCGAAGTCCAGAGACATGATGGCGGCCTGCAGGTCTTCGTCCTGCAAGATCTCGGCGATCTTCGAATCCTGCGCGAGTTCCTGGACCGCCGCCATTACCTTCGGGTTGTTGACCATTTCGCTCTTCAGTTTCTCCAGCTGTTCGGGCCGGGGGCCGCCGGCGGCCGTGCCGGCCGGGCTCTCGATGCTCAGGATCTCGGCCGGGTCGATGGTGACCTCCCCCAGCGTGCGCGTCTTGACGCGGAAGACGCCCTCGGCGCTCGGCACGAGCGTGCCGCGCAGCACCGTGCCGTCCCGGAGCCGCACGATCTTTTCCTCTTCCTGGCCCGACGCCGCTGCCGCAGCCAGGAGGACCGCACCGAGCAAGAAACAACAGAACCCGCGCCGCAGCGCGCGCATCACTTTTTCAGACATCGCACGACCTCCCCGACGTACATCCGGTGGTAGTCCTTCTTGGGATAATTGTCCTCGATGCGAAGGTCGAGGAAGTTGGCGGGGTCGATGTCCTGGTGGTAGAGCTTGCGGGCCACGAGGACCAGCCGCGCCTCCTTGAAGTACACGACGCCCTTGCCACCCGAGACGGGCGTCAGACCTGCCTCCTTCATCTTGTTGACGTCCCGGCCCGAGCGGCTGCCGCAAAACTCGAGGACCTTCTTATGCCGCTTGTCAAAAAAGGAAAGGGTGAAAAACCGCTCCTCCTCCATGAAGGTGAACGTGTAGCGGTGCGGCCGGATGAAGCAGAAGCAGACGTTGCGGTGCCACAGGACACCCCAGCCGCCCCAGCTGGCCGTCATCATGTTGTAACGGCCGAGCGACCCGGCCGTGATCAGCATCGCGCCGCCGATGGCCGAGAAAGGGTTGTCCCGGACCGCTTCGGGCCTGATGACCTTGAATTTTTTGGGCATGGGCCGCCTGCCTTGTCCTATAAGTCTATCGCACTTCGACCGTGCGTTCAAGCCTCTCGGCGGTCGCCAGGTTCTGGCGGGCCTGCGGATAATCCGGCCGCAGCTCGAGGGCCTTGCGGTAGAGCGCGATGGCCTCGGTGGTCCTGCCCTGGTTCAGGTACAGATTGGCCAGGCTGTGGTACGCCTCGGCGAAGTTCGGGTTCAGGGCGATGGCGGTCTTCAGGTGCTGCGCCGCTTCGGCGGCGGTCGCCTCCCGCCGTGAGAGGACGACGCCCAGGTTCATCTGCGCGGCCGCGGAGTTGGGGTTCAGCCGCACCGCCGTTTCAAAGGCCTGCCGCGCTTCCTCCTGCCGGCCGACCCGGTCATAGACGCTGCCGAGGTTGCTGTAGAGCTCGGAGAAGCCCGGTTCGATGGCGATGGCCCGGCGGTATGTCTCTATCGCCTCCTCGGTCCGGCCCCTATAAAGGTAAATGGCGCCCAGGCCGCTGTAGGCGCGCAGCTCGTGCCGCGGGCTCAGGGCGATCGCCTTCTCATACAGGGCCGCTGCCTCCTCATACCGGCCTTCGCCCTGATAGATATGGCCCAGGTTCGTCATGAGGCGGGCGCTCTGCGGCGCATATTTCAGCGTCGTCTCGTAAAACTGCTTGGGGTCGCGCCAGTACGCGATGTTCTGGCGGAACGTCAGCGCGCAATAAAAGACTACGAGCGCCGCCACGACGACCTGCGCCGTCTCGCGGCCCGCAGGCCGCGCGGAAAGCCGCCGAATCAAGAGGGCTCCGACAAGGAAGAAGCCGACGCTCGGCAGGTACAGCCAGTGCTCCGCCATGTACGCGTTCAGAGGAAAGATATTCAGGACAGGCACCAGCCCGACGAGCAACCACGCGACGCCGAACGCGAGGGGCCGATCGCCCTTCCGCGCCTTCCAGGCCAGGAGGACGAGGCCCGCGAGCAGGCCCATGCCCAGGAAGACCTTCGGGTCTGTCGGAGAAAAGACGGGCATGCCGTATTCCATGTGCAGGCCGAAGGGCCACAGCAGGAGGCGCAGATAGCGGACGACGGCCACGAAGGCGCCGGGCCAGCGCACGGCAAGAGGCAGGGGCTGCGGACCAGCCGCAGCGTCGCGGAAGACCGACGCCCGAACCAACAGATACGCGGCCGCGACAACGAGCAACAGGACAAAGGGTCCGGGACGGACCTTCTCGCGGAAGATGCCGTGGTAGGCGAGGACGAGGGGGAGCAGGACAAGGCCCGACTCGCGAGACAGGAGGCTGCCGGCGAACGCCGCGGCCAGGCACGGGAAGGTGAACGTTGACGGCCGCTGCAGCGACTTCAGGTAAAAGACAAAGGCGGCCAGGAGAAAGGCGAGGCCCATGGGGTCGGAGCGGCCTGAGATGTAACTGACCGCCTCCGTGTGCACGGGGTGGATGACGAACAAGGCGGCGGCCAGGAAGGCGACCCTGAAGTCAGACAGGAGCGCGCGCAGGAACCAAAAGACCGCCCAAGCGGCCAGGACGTGCCAGAGAATGTTGGTGACGTGGTAACCGGCGGGATTGAGATTCCACAGGGCGTAGTCGGCCATGAAGCTCAGCGTCAACAGCGGCCGGTAGAACGGCGTCGCGCCGCCGGCGCCTGCCTCCACGTCGAGCGTGAAGACTTTGCCCGCGTGGGAGACGTCTTTGATGTAGACGTTGTTGGTGATGAGGATGGGGTCGTCCCAGACGAAAGGCGCCTTGACCGACGCGGCGTAGGCGAAGAGGCCGAGCGCCAAGAGGCCGACAAGAGGGAAGGCGACGGTCCGCTTGTTGAGGCTCTCGGCGAGGTCCTTGGGGGGGCGGCGGTTCTTCACGGCGAAAAAAAGAAGGCCGGTTGCTGCCAGGCCTTCAGGACCCAGACCAACAAGACCCCCGCGAAAAACCAGGGGGCCAGGAAAGACTTCTCGTCGTCTTTGTCGTCGAACTCATACGAAAAAAACCGCTGGATGAGCGTGACCGCCAAGACGACCGTCAGGACGGTGAGGGCCGATGCCCTGAGCGTCGCGAGGCTGCGGATCCACGCCTGTCGGTCCAGCGCAAAGATCCCCGCCAGGACGAGCGTCGTCGCTGAAAGCCGCAGGAGGCCCTTGGCGATCACCCGCAGCAGCACGAGGGCGGCGAGCAGTATGAGGCCCTGGGCGAGGGGCGAGGCCCCGGCCGCCGGCCCCAGGAGCTCGGCGGCCTTGCTGCGGAAAAAGCTGAAAAAGGAGACGCACACCGTCAACTGCCAGAGGGTTTGCCCGGCGCTTTTCAGGATACCGACCGCTGTCAGCCGCGCCGTCCTCTCCCGCAGGCCACGCGCCAGGAGGTCCGGCCGGCGCAGGGCCCGCACCAGCTCGCGGCCGCCCAGGCTCAGGAGGAACCACAACGTCGCGGGAACGAAAATGCACCACAGCAAAAAGAACGAAGCAAAGTAATAATCGAAGAAAACGACGGGATAGACCGCGAGGGGCGTCAGCGCGGCATAGCAGACGAAGAGCTTGGCGTCCCCGCCGCCCCACATGCCCCGGCGCCACAGGACGAATGCGAAGGCGAGGGCGACGGCAAAGTTCACGCACCAGCGCTCGAAGTTCCAGACGAGCGGCGCCGCCGCGGCGCCGGCCGCCCCGCCCTGCCAATAGAAGGCCCAGGCCGCCAGGTAGGCGACCGCCGCGTAACAGAGCCCGAAGGCTATCCACGTGTTGCGGATGCGGTAGACCGCGATGTCGGTCCGGGAGGTGGCGGCGCCGACGATGAAGACGGCCGGCAGGAGAAGGAAAACGGTATTCATCTCTTCTTTTCGCTGGCGCGCACGATCTTCGCCACGAGGGCCTTGAGGCTGGGCAACCCCCTGCCGGCAAGACCGAACGTCCGGGCGTAATGAATCACGTAATCAAAGTAAAAGAGGATACCGTTGGACGTTGCTGCCTCGCCAGTGTGGCGCAGGGCGAAGGCCAGGTCCATCCAGTTGTCCAGATTGGCAGGGTTCGCCTCCACGCACCTCAGGAACCAACGGCTGGCCGCCCCGTACTCCTCTTGGAGGTAGGCGACATAGCCCGCGCAGGCCAAGGCCCATTCCGCGTGCCGGCTCTTTTTCAAAAGGGCGGGGACGCCCTGCTTGAGAAAGGCGAACTGTCTTGCGTCGTTGTAATACAGGCGCGTCAAAAAATCAAGACAGATGTCCTTGCGCTTGGTGTAGTCATCCAACGCGTTCGGCCGGTGCCAGAAGGGCCCGCGCACCGTCAGGTCCCTCAGGACGTCCTTCGTCTTGGGCGTCTTTCGCGTCCTGGGCGGCCTCAGAGGCAGATAAACTTTTTTATTCGTAACCATACCTCTTTATAAACCAGCTTTTCACCACTTGGACCGAGCACAGATACACAGAAACAATGATAAACAACGCGACGAAATACATCGGCGGTGGTTGTACGAAGCCGAAATAGCCGCCAAGAGGTAAAAAAGGCAATACAAGCCCTAGCGTAACTATATAGATGGAAGTAAACATCAAAAACTGACTGGGTCTGCTTTCCCTAAAAGGAATTTTGCCCGTACGGATTATATGGATGACCAGCGTTTGCGTGCAAAGAGATTCCAAAAACCAACCCGTGTTGAATAAAGGCTGTTGGGCGCGGAAGATAAACCATAACACGGCGAATGTTATAAAATCAAATATCGAACTCACGGGGCCGATAACCAACATAAATTTTTTTATGTAGCTGACATTCCACGGCCGCGACTTCGTCAAATACTCCACGTCAACGTCATCCGTGGGAATCGCAATCTGCGAAATGTCATAAAGAAGGTTATTCAGCAATATCTGGATAGGGAGCATGGGAAGAAAAGGCAACAAGATGCTGGCCCCCGTCATGCTGAACATATTGCCGAAGTTAGAACTCGATCCCATCTTGATGTATTTGAGGATGTTGCCAAACGTTTTCCTCCCCTCGGAAACACCGTCAACGAGCACCAAAAGGCTCTTTTTCAAGAGAATGATATCCGATGACTCCTTGGCGATATCAACGGCCTTGTTAACCGAAATGCCCACATCGGCCGTTTTAAGTGCGGGGGTATCATTGATACCGTCGCCGAGGTAGCCGACAATGTGGTTATTGTCATGCAAGGCCTGAATGACCCTTTCCTTATGGAGCGGCGAAAGGCGTGCGAAGACTGTCGTCGTCTTGACCAGCTCCCGCAGGTCGTTATCGCTTGCCTTCTCGACCTGCTCTCCCGTGGCCAAACCTTTGACATCCAGACCCACTTCGCCGCATATTTTCTTAGTGACCAATTCGTTATCGCCCGTCAAGACCTTGAAAGCTATGCCAAGACTTTTAAGTGTTTCAATCGTCTTTTTGGCCGTCGGCTTGGGGGGATCCAAAAAAGCAATATACCCTTTAAGGATTAAATCCCTTTCGTCTTCGCGGGTGTATCTCTCCTGGGGCTGAGCGAAATCCTTGTAAGCGACAGCCAAAACCCTGAAACCCTGGGCGCTCAAATCGTCGTATTCATTTTTTAGCTGCAGGAGCACTAAATGCCCCGCATCCATTTCAAACGTTTCCCCCTCAAGCTCAAATCTCGCGCACCGTTTATATATTTCTTCCGGTGCGCCCTTGACAATAATCCTGTGCCTGTCGTCATTCTCGATAACCACAGACATTAGTTTTCGGGAGAAATCAAAAGGGATCTCATCAATCTTCTTATACTGCTTCACCACCAGCTTCTCGTGCCTGAGTATCGCCCGGTCCAAGATATTCTTGAGGCCCGTCTGATAGTAGCTGTTGATATAGGCGAGCCTTAGGACGTCGTCGTCTTCTTTGCGGACCACATCGCAATGACGTTCGATGATGATTTTGTCCAACGTCAAAGTGCCGGTTTTGTCGGTGCACAGCACGTCCATGGCGCCGAAATTTTGAATAGAGTTTAATCGTTTGACGATGACGTCTTTCTTAGACATGGCAATGGCGCCTTTGGAAAGATTAATGGCCACAAGCATGGGAAGCATTTCGGGCGTAAGCCCTACGGCGACCGAGAGAGAAAACAAAAAAGCCTGAATGACATTGCCCTTATTAAAAGCGTTGATGGCGAAGATGACCAGGACCAGAACGGCCATGAAGCGTATCATGAGCCATGTAAACCTCTGGATGCCTTTTTCAAAACTGCTCGCCACCGTTAGGGTGGCCAGTTTCCTTGATATCTCGCCGAATTGCGTAGAAAGGCCCGTCTTCACCACAACGCCAAGGCCTGTTCCGCTTACCACGCTTGAGCCCATGAAGGCTATATTCATCAGACCGGCGGGAGATTGTGGAGAGGAGGCCGGAAGGGCGGCCATCTTTTCGACCGGAAAAGACTCACCGGTCAAAGACGCTTGGTTGATAAATAAATCTTTGCATGAAATGATCCTTAAATCAGCCGGTATCATATCCCCCGCGAACAAATCGACAATGTCGCCAGGAACAATTTCTCTAATGTTAACTTCTCTGGCCTTGCCGTTACGATAGACCGTTGCGGTCGCACGCACCATTTCACTGAGCTTTTCAGCTTCTTTGCCCGCACGGTACTCCTGAACGAAGGAAAGAAAAACGCTTATAAACGCCATAATGCTCACCAGAATGGCGCTTATCTTTTCGCCGAAGAAGAAAGAGAAGCCGGCAATAATCAAAAGAACGATTACCAAGGGATTGACGAACTTGGAGAGAATTTGAAAAACAATGGTCCGCTTCTTTTTTTTGGCGGGCTCATTGAAGCCGTATTCCACCAATCTCTCCTTTGCGTGCTGCTCCTGCAGGCCTTTGGGAGAAGTCTTAAGTTCCTCGAAGAGGACCTGCGGGGGACACCCCATATAATCAAAATCCCAGTTTTGCGGTTTGGTTTTTGCCTTCATAGCCCTTTTCCTGTCTCTGATTAAATGAACGCGGCCAGGAACGGCTGGCCCAGGGCGCGCGGCTCCCTGCGCCAGACGATCTTTTTGACCAACCGGCCCTTTTTGAGAATGACGACCGTGGCCTTCTCCAGGCGCAGGCTGTCGCCCTTCTTCAAGTCCGCCTCGTGCGTCGCGTCGTCGGCGTTGTGCCCCACGAAAAACGCCCTGCGATAATCCAGCCGGTCCCTGCGCAGCGTCCCTTCAAAGGCGTAGATCTGGCGCTCGCGGAAAACCAGGGCGGGCAGTCTCAGGTGCCGGTCGATCGCCCGGACAAAAGCAGGCTCCTCCTCGAGGATGGCACAGCGGATCCGCTCGGCCAGGCCGCGCGTGCGGCCGCAGGAAAACGAACACGGCATGTGGGAAATATAGGAGTACGTCTCATAACGCGTCAACGGATTGCACACGGCCGGATACGGCCCCGGCCCGCTGTTCTTGTAGACCTCGTACAAAAAATTATAGACCGACCAGTTATTGCGCTGACGGAAGAAATCGCAGCAACAATCCGGATACCCGAGGGTCGGACCGAAGCGGTGGGAGTCGACAAGGGGCTTCTCGACCACGCGGCCCTTGATGATCAAAGGGTACCAACCCTCCTGCCAGCAGGCTCCCAGGGCCTTTCGGGACCTTGCGACGAAGACGTGAACCGTCCCTTCCCGCAGGCCGGGCGACCACGGTTGGCCGTAGGCGTGCGTCGTCGTCAGGTTCTCGGCGCCGATGACCCGCGCGCTGATGCGGCGCGGGGAGACGACGCGGAAGACCGTGTCCGGCTCGCAGAAGAGGCCGTAACGCCGGCACGCCCTGCGGAAATCGTCAAAGCGCAGGCACGGCACCCAGTCGTCCAGGCAGGGCTTGAGCCCCTTGACCACCGCCATCAAGGAAGACAGCTGAAGGCTGTGCCCCCGGACGGCCACAAACTCCCTGCAAAACCTTTTGGGGGTGAATGTCTCAAACACGCGGCGGCCCTTCACCGGGCATGAAACTCATCCCATCCGTAATAGGTGACGTACTCGCGCCACGGCCCCTCGCAACGGCCTGACAGCCGGCAGGACCGGCACGCCTCACCGTGCGCTTTCCCTTTGGCTTTGCGCCACGCGGTGAAGTCCCTGGCCCCTGCCCTCTCCCACACCCATGTATACGGGATCTCGCCGTCCGTCAAGTAGCCCTTGTAGCGGCCCAGGAGGCACGCCGGGATGGCCTCAATCTTGGGGACCATTTTGTACGACAGTCCCCTGCCGACGGCCGCCAGGACAAAGGGGACCACGACGGACTTCTTGAGGACCAGCGCCTTGCGGTTGCGGCGCGCCTCGCCGAGGATGTGGGGGTATGCCAGCTGGAATTGCGTGACACCGAGGTCATGGAAGAGATCCACGAGCTTCAAGAGCTGGCGGTAATTGTGCTTGATGACGACGGTATTGGTGGCGACGACCGCCCTCAGCGACAGGAGGTTGGCGATGCCGCGCGTCGCCTGCTCGAAGCTGCCCGGGACGCGCGTCAGAAAATCCTGTGTCCGGGCGTCGGAACCGTGCAGGGAGACGCCGAATGAATCGACGCCCATATGGACGGCCCTCTTCGCGAAATCCTTGTAGGCGAACATGCGGCCGTTCGTCTGGATCTGGACCTCGTAAGCGAGCCCCTTGGCGCACGCGATGAGTTCGAAGATATCCGGACGGACCGTCGGCTCCCCGCCGGTGAAGACAACCTGCCGGCACGTGGCGCGTTTGGTCTTCAGGATCTTTTTCAGATATGAAAGGCGGGGATGGTTGGGGAAGCGCCGGCGCTTGTCTCCTTGCACGCAGAGACGGCAGGAGTTGTTGCATTGATAGGTGACCTTGAGATCGAAACGCCGGTCCATGATACAGGGATGTTTTTGGGGGCGGTCCGCTAAAAAACAGACCCTCCCAAGAAAAGGAGGGCCACGCGGTCATGCGGCGGCACCCGTGCTCCTGCAGCGATCCGTTACGGCCCAACGCTCACGCCCTGTGACGCCGCACCCCGTCGCGGTCAATAACTGCCGTGGCTGCCGTGGTTGGAATGGTTCGCGTGGGAGTTGGTGTGTACGCAGGTTGACAGGTGGCCGGCCGCCGCAAAGGAACTGATGTGCCTCGTGCAGGTATTGGTGTGCTGGGCCAGGGCGATCTCGGGCTGCAACATGAAGCCCAAGACGGCCAAGGAGACGCCCAGCTTGGCAATGTCCTTTTTGGAGATCCTCCCCTCCTCGTCCATGAGGAAATCCTTGATCTCCTTTTTGATCTGCGGCAAAGCGGCATTCGCCTGTTTCTTGCTTTGAGCCATCGCTACACCTCTCCTTTTGAAAAAACCTTCTGTTTGTCCTTTTCTCGAGCCTTGTTGCGGCCCTTCCTCGGCACCAGGCTGCCGGTCTTCGTCATCCCCACCCATCCCAAGAGGATCGTCTCCGTCCCGGGGTCGGTCAACTTCCCAAACAAGATATCCAGGATGCCCCCGTGGATCTTGCACAAATAGGGCGTCCGGCCAAAGATGGTTCCGCGCGTGAAGTGATTATATACGGGGCACGTCCCGCAGTACGGTTTGTACACGCACTCGGCGCACCCCGGCACCACATCGAGACACGACGCCGTGCACGCCGCCCGGACCACGTCGCTCTCGCCCAGGCGCGGGATCGAGAACGCATCGATGTCCGCGATCCGAAAGCTCAGGTCGCCGCGCCGGCCCAGCATCCGGCCCTCGTCGCACGTGTAGACGCTGCCGTCGTAATTGTACGCCAACTGCCCGATCCCCGCGCCGCAGGGCGACCGCAGGTCCAAAAAGGCCGGGTCGCTGCCCATGAAGATCTTGGACAGGAAGATGGCCGCGTACCGCTCCGTGAAAGTGACGCCCTTCCTGTTCAGGCCCAGGATATAATCCAGCGTCCTTCGGTAAAACTTGAGGTAGGCGTCGGCCGGACAGTGGTACGCCTCCCAGGCCTCCGTCGAGATACCGAAGGGGTTCATGGGCCGCAGCTGGATGTTGTCCAACCCCGCGCTGCGATAGGCCTCAACGATCTTCTCCGGGTCTCTCAAAGAATACCGCGTCAGCGTCACCAGCGCGCCGAGGAGCCGGTGGCCCTTGGCCCGCGCATACCGCTTCCCGATCTTGCGCAGCCACGCCACGGTGCGCCCGTGCGTGGGCAGGCCGTTCAAGAGCGGCCGCTGACGGTCATGCACGGACGCCGGTCCGTCGAGCGACGTGCAGATCTGCACGCCGTGGCGCACCAAAAAGTCCAGGATCGCGTCCGTCATCGGCCAGAGGTTCGTCACGACGGAGAACCTCAGGTCTTTCTTGGCCGTCCGGTTCTTCTCCAGCGCCTCCAGGACCATAAGGCGCACCACCTCGAAGTTCAAAAGCGGCTCCCCGCCCTGGAACTCGATCATGATGCGCTTGTTCGGCGTCTCAAAGATCTTGTCGAGCGTCTTGCGGGCCGTCGCGGGCGTCATGTCCACGCCCGCCTCGCCCGTCCCCGCCGCCCCCGCGTGGCAATACACGCACCTGTGGGTGCAGCGCAGGGTGACGACGACGATGTGCAGGTCCGGACCGGCCCCGCAGAAATTCTTCGCCGCAAACTTGTTGATCAGCCGGGGCAGGTACATCCTGTCCCGGACCATCCCTTTCTCCTCCAACTCCTGCACTGTCTCAGGGGCGATATCCGCGAAGCGCCCCTCGACAAAGGCCGCGAACGCGGCCGGGGAGAGGAACACAAAGTTCCCGAAATCATTGGTCAAGAGGAAGCGACCGCCGAACCTCTTGAACCGGAAATGCCCGACGCGGCCCAGGTCCAGCCGCTCCAACCTCACCGCGCCTTCCATGTCGCTCCCAAGACATAGTTGGCAAACGCGCCCAAAAGGCTGCCCCGCTGCCCTGCCGGGCACCGCAAGACCTCGACCTCGATGACGCCCCGCCGCGGGACGATCCTCAGGTCCGCACACGAGCGGAAGGCCCGCAGGGCCCCGCGGACGGCGCTTCTCTTGTAGATGGTCGTGTCAAACCTTAGACGCGGTCTTCTTGCCACGGCGCCTCTTCAACGTTTTGGCAATCCCCAGAGGGTCCTGTTCGTAGTCGGCGCCCGGCGGCAAAAAGAGCTCGTCCTTGGCAAAACCGGCCTGCGCGTAGAGCGCGCTACCGACGATGAACTCCCGGATCTTGCGGTTGGCGCGCGCCAGGGCGCAGCGCAGGGACGCATACACCAACTCGTCCAGAAATTGGCCGCGCAGGGCCTTAAGCGCCTTCGCCCCGTCGGCGTCTCTTTTTGTCTTGATGTGAACCCTGAGGGTCCGCGCCTTCGGCCCCTCGCGTTCGATAAAAAAATACCCTCGCTCCAGAAAAACGTAACACGTGTTCAGGACAGCGGCCGCGGGGTAAATGTCTTCGCTGATCCTTAAGATACACTCTCTCATGTCACTTGCAGCAGTAGAAGATCCCGCCGAATCGGCTCGGCGCACCCGACTTGCCGGCGTTCAGCGTATAACCGGCCGGGCATTGGGTCATGACGCTGTAGGAGCCGTACGACAAGATGATGCAGCCGTGGCCGGGGCCTGTCGACCCACCGAGCACCTCGCCCTGGGCATACAGGCTCCCGCAGATAGTCACGTTCCCGCTATTGTCAATGACCATGCCGCAGGCCGGCGCCGACCGCCCGATATAGATGGTATTGGCCATATTGTTGCTCATTTCTATCAGCAGCCGATTGGACCAACCGCGTATCATGGCGCCTCCGGCCGGCCCGCCGAAAAAGATACCATTGGCGGGGCTGGTCGCGTTGGCGGCCGTCATGTTGAGGGTGCGCGTGATGTTCAGGTCGCGGTAAATGGCGAAAGGCGACGGATAATAGGTAGACAGCGTGATACGCTCTTCCTGGCAGTAACCGTAGAAGACAAAGGCGCCGAAGGCAAACAGCAAGATCAATGCCAAGACCTCCAAAAAACCTGCTCCGCGATCGGAATTCAATAAAGTCCGCCTCATACCTCCTCCTTGCTTCTTGTTGGAGCGCCTTTGACGGAACTATCTCCCTATTTATTAGTATATAATAAGATAAGTGAATTTGCTACCTTGAAGATAAAGCAACGGGGCGGCCGTCTATTGCGTCCCGATCTGCACCACTTGGGTCAAATTATATCAATTATTGGGAGCTTTGGCAATCTTCTTGTGCGCCTGCGCCTTTGGCCCGGACCCCTTGTAAAATCCACACATACAGGGTAAAATGCTCCTGCATGAAGAGAATGCCGCGAACATGAAGAAGGGGAAGGGGATAAAAAACGGCATGCCGCGCCGCCGCGTTCCCTCGCGGGATGCCGCCACTGTCTTAAGGCATGTCCGGCGGGCACTCGTGCTGCTGGGCGGCTCCTGGCGCCTGGATGCCGGCAGGCGCCGCATCGACGTCGGCATCAAAGACTTCGCCGCCCAGGAACGCAAGGACATCCTCCGGTTCCTCTTCTATCGGCTCCTCAATGGGTTCGAAGACCGCTTCGTGATTCGGCTCCACGGCATCCCCTTCTGCTTCATGCCGGATACGTGGGACCACGTCGTCTATGGGTACGAGAATGGCCGCGCCTACAGCCGCATCGCCCTCTGCGAGGCCTGCCGTTTAAAGACAGCCTGTCCCGGCATCGCTGCGCCGTGCGGCAGGGGCCCGCGCGACGCCAACCTCCTTTCCTATCTGTGCCCTGTCTCGGACCGGCCTAATGAAATTGTCATCGAGGTCAACGCGGAGTGCAACCTCCGCTGCCTGGCCTGTTTCGCCTCCCGAAAGGCCTCCTCCGCCGCCCTGACAAAGAAAGAAATCACGAAGGTCATCGACGCCTCCCGCCACCTGGGCATCATGAACATCAGGCTGACAGGCGGGGAGCCGCTGCTGCGGCCGGACCTGCCGCAGCTCCTGAAATACGCCAAGGAGAAAGAACTCTACGTCCTGTTGAACACCAACGCCACTGTCCTGCCCCGCACGATGCTCGCGGCCCTCTGCCGCTACGTCGACAACATCTTGATCTCGCTGCAGGGGCATGACGCCTCGACCGAAGAGCGCCTGACGCGCGGCGGCCGTCTCTTTGAACAAAAGATAGCCCACATCCGCCGGCTCGTCGCGGCGGGCATCCCGGTCCTGCGCTGCGGCACGGTCATCTCGCGCACGCTCCTCAAAGACTTCGACGCCTACGCCCGTCTCATCGCGGACTTAAAGATAAAATACTGGGAGCTCTTCAGGCCCATGATGGCCCGAGGGGGGAGGGATGACACGGAATACGACGTCTCTGCGAAAGACGTCAGCCGCCTCGTCAGCCGGCTCTGGTCGCTGCGCCGCCAAGGCCTGGTCGCCACCGTCGCCAATCCCGTGCCTTTCTGCAGTATCGCCGGCAAGGCGAAGAGGGACCTCATTTTGACCGGCGCCTATTTTGACGACGGCCACAGCCGTCTCGTGCGCGACACGCGGGGCATCTTCAAGCCCAGTTATTTTATCAACGTGGCGTGCGGCAGAGAGATCGGCCGGGCCTGGCAGCACCCGTACCGCAGGACGTTGTGCCGCTTTGCCTATCTGCCCCCTGCCTGCCGCCGCTGTCCGGACCTGCTCCGCTGCCGGGGCGGCAGCCGGTTCTGGGCCAAGCAGGCCTACAAGACCTTTTTCGCCAAAGACCCCTGGATGAAAACGTGAAGGGCGCCGAGCGCTATCTTTTTTTGCGGGACGACGACGTTGCGGACACGCGGCCGCGGTTCCTCGCGGCCTTCGCGCTCTGCGCCAAGGAGGGCGTCCCCGTCGTCTACGCCGTTGTCCCGCAGCAGATAAAAAAACGGCTGGTGACCTTCCTTAGGTCCCCGGCCGCTCAAAAGGCGCCCTTTGACATCGTCCAGCACGGCTGGGCCCACCGCAACTTCGGCCCGCGCCGGGGACGCTATGAGTTCGGCCCCTGTCGGAGCTTCGAGAGCCAGAAAAAGGACATGGAGAAGGGCTGGCGGGCGCTCAAAAACAAATTCGGCGGTCGCCTCGTGCCCGCCTTCGTTCCGCCCTTCCACGGCTACGACCGCTGCACGCTGCGGGCGGCTGCGGAGGGGCCGTTTGAGATCTTCGCCGCAGGCCCCGCCAAGCCCATGCCCTGTCCGCCGGACCTGCTCTACCTGGCGGCCCAGGTCAGCGTCAACACCTACGCGAGCGACTACAGGTGCCTGCCCATCGCCCTGCCGCGCCTCGTCGAAGAGACGCTGGCGGCCCTCAACCGCCACCGTCTGGTGGGTGTCCTCTTCCACCACGATACGCTGACACCCGCCAACTTCAGGGTCTTCGCCTCCTACCTGCGCTTCCTCAACCTGCTCTTCAGAAAGAGGATCTGCCGGCCCGTTCTCTTCTCAGAGATCCTGCGCAAGAGAAGATATTTTCAAGCGCTGGCAGCATCGCACGCACCCTGGTAAGAGGCCGCCTTCTGTCCTCAGGGCCCGGCGGTACCTCTGCATGAGCGCTCCCTTCCAGATCGCCTTGTAATTCTGTCGGCGCACGTTTCCCACGACGACGTCGAAGAGCTGACACATCCGCACGCCCCCGTCGGGCTCCACCACCATCGTGTCCCAGGCCACCGGGCACACCCCTGCCGGCCGGCAGACCTGCGCATACCAGCGCCGGAAACCTCCCTGCGTCAGCACCGGCCGCATCTCCGGCGTCGGCGCAACATGCGTCCTCAGGCGCCGCAATCCGCGGTCCAGCCGCGCCAGGTCGCGGCCCGAACAGGCCGGTTCCATCACAGGGGTGACGAGCGCGCCGCGGTCTTTAAAATACCGGCGCCAGACCTTGCGGTGCTGCCGCCGCTCCGCCTCGCGCACGAATTGAAGGTGTTCGAAGATGATCCGGTCGAGGCCCAGCCGCTCTGCCAGCCGGCAGAGCGCCTCCATCTCGGAGAAATTGCCGGGGCCCAGGGTGCACGTGAGGATGACCTCGGTCTGCTTGCGGCGGCGCAAGAAACCCTCCATGTTCGCCACGACGCGGCGAAAGGCGCCCGGCCGGCCGCTCAGGGCATCATGGACGCGCTCTCCGCCGTGCACGGAGAAAATGACGAAGTCAGGCCCGATGCGGGCGAGGCGTGACGCCGTGGCCGCGCCGAGCAAAAGACCGTTGGTGTTGACCCCGCAGACAAAACCCCTCTCCTTGATGCGGGCGATGACATCGCAGCAGTCCTTGCGGCAGAACGGCTCTCCGCCCGTCAGGTAAAAGCGGACCTTCTCTGCCACCTGGTCGACGAAACGCAGGACCTCCTGCGTCGGCATCTCCCTCTTCTTCCGGTTGAGCTTGCCGGCGTGCGCCATGAAACAAAAAGAGCACCGCAGGTTGCAGCGGTGCGTCAGCTCCAGGTTGATCTTGCGCAGGACGGGCGTGGGCAGGCGCGGCCCCTCCGTCATGATATCCCCGCCAGAAAGCGGGCGCTCGCCTCGGCGCCGCGGAACCACGCGGCCGGCGCCTTCACGCCGGCCGCTGCCTTGCGCCGGGCCTGCCGGTCGATCTCCTCGGCGAGGCGCCGGGGCGAAAGGTCGACGCTGCGCACGACCGACGCCCCGGCCCGCTCCTCAAGGAATCTCGCCCGGACGAGCTGGTCAAAGCGCCTCTTCTGCGGCGAGGTGCCGCAGAACGGAACGAGGACGGCCGGCTTCTTTAGATACAACAGCTCAAGCGCCGTCTGGCCGGCGCTCCCGACGCAGACATCGCTCTGGCGGCAGCGCTCGACAAAATCGGGCAGGAACCTTTCCACGGCCGCCTGCCGCGGCCCCAGCCGCAGCGCGGCCGCCTCGAAACGCCGCATCTCGCCTTCCGGCGTCGCCGGACCCGCGACGACCAAAAAACGGTAAGAGGGCCCCAGCAGGCGGCTGGCCTCCAGGGCCGTCTCGATCACGTCGGAAGAGGTCGTGCCGCCGCCGCGATACACCAGGACGCGCACGGCCGGCTTCTTTTTGGCAGGGCGTCCCTTGCCGGCCGGGGCGGCTTTCTTTCCCGCCGGCGCAGGCATGACGAACCCCGTATAAACGATCTTGCGGCGCAGGGCCGCAAAGACCTTCAAAAAATCGCGGCGCGAGATCCTCGACTCGTCTTCCATTTGGCGGGCGCAGAACGCAGCCCCCATCGCGGCGGGCGTGTGGATGAGGATGCGGTCGTACCAAGACACGTCGGCGGCCAATTGGCGCAGCCCATCGCTGGGGTGGACAAAGTAGGCCAGGGGTAGAGACGCGCAGATCCGGACCCCCCGTTTTTTGAGAAAGCGCAGGACGGGGACGACCTCGAAACGGACGAAGAGGCGCGCGAACGGAAAGAAGTCCGTGACGAAGACGTCGGGCCGCAGGCGCGCCACGTGGCGCGTCATGAAACGGACACGCGCCACGACGGCGTCCTCATCGAGGCGGGGAAGGTCCTCCACGTGCTCGCGGCCGAAATAAGGGCGCGGCAGGGTGAGCGTCTCGGCGAAGGGGGCCAGCGGGGATAGGGCCTGGGGCCGGCCTGCCTGAAAGACAACGCAGCGCCGCTTGACGCCGGCGCTGCGGTGGACAGCCCTTAAAATGTTGGAAAGCCTGAACAGGTGGCCGAGATCCTCGCAGTGCAGATAATAGAAGACGAACGTCTTCACAAAAGGACCGGGGCCAGCGACGCCGCCGTCAACGCGAGGTGTCGCAGAATTTGCGCTTGAAGAACGCGAAATTATCGTACTTCTCGCACTCGGAGACCGTGCCGAAGCAAGCGGCGCGGCACATCATCTTGACGAGCGGCCGCTTGATGTTCTCGCATACGGCGACGTTGCGCTCCGAGACCGCCTTCAGGAGATACATGTTATCGACAACCGTGGGGGTCGCGCCGGT
>Ga0172363_10000284_pt1 | contig 36381 bp, 22 predicted proteins | sample LakKivs2_kivu2a2_FD_114541 | JGI IMG/M metagenome (GOLD analysis project Ga0172363, IMG submission 114541) | Sediment microbial communities from Lake Kivu, Rwanda - Sediment s2_kivu2a2 | ecosystem: Environmental > Aquatic > Freshwater > Lake > Sediment | place: Rwanda: Western Province, Lake... | reverse complement strand
GTAGCCATATCAGGAAGCAAATGATAATATTCCTGCGCCCCTCCTCGGGCAATCCTGAATCCGGTTTTGACTTCATCTAGAATAAACACAATCCCATACTCGGTACACTTTTGTCGAATGAAATCTAAAAAACCTGGGAGGGGCTCAATGGCATTGCAGTTGCCCAGGCACGGTTCAGCTATCACGGCAGCCACATCATAGCCCACCCGCTTTAATATCTTATCTAAAATATCAAAATTATTGAATGGGACGGTAATGATCAAATCATTGATTTGCTTAGGAATTCCAGAGCTCGCAGGTATTGGGATTGGATTATTAATATTTCCATATGTTTCGGCTGGCGCATAAGTCGAGAATAAGGTGTAATCTTGAAATCCATGGTACATACCTTCAAATTTGATCACTTTCTCCCGACCAGTATATGCCCTGGCAATGCGCAGAGCATGCATCGTAGCCTCAGTGCCCGAGCATGCCAAACGGACCATCTCAATGCAAGGGCACATCTCAATTAACATTTCAGCGACATCAATTTCTAATTCCCCCGTCATGGCGCATAATACTGCTTTATCGATTTCTTCGTGTACCCTCTCATTGACTTCTTCGTAAGCATGGCCCAGGATAATTGGCCCAAATGCCAGACGGTAGTCAATGTAACGATTTCCGTCAACATCCCACAAATATGCTCCTTTAGCGTTGGAAAGATAGGGGGTAATTCCCTCGCCCCAGAACCTGAAATTCGAGTTAACTCCTAATGGAAGTGACTTGAATGCTCTCGCCTGCATCATCTGACTTTTCGGTCGGTTGATCTCCATCACTGCTCTCCTTAGTGCTCTTTACTTGCGGTTGACCAGAAGTACATGCTGATTTTGGAATTCTCCACTGGTAAACGTCTTTTAGAACCAATGGAACTATTGAAGTAGTAGTTTTTCGCACACCGGGTATCTTTCCAAGTACTTCGGTAACAAATTTGTAAACTTCATTTGTATCCCGGCCAACAATCTGGATACTTATATCATTTTCACCGATAGAGCATGCAACATAACTAACACAATCATATTCAGAAGCTTTTTTTGCCACGTCAAGAATGGAATTTGACTCAACTTCCAAAAAAACGTCTGCATTTACTTTATAACCTAATGATTTCGGGTTGGTGATCGCGCTGATTTGTATATACCCCTCATCAACAATGCGTTCGATGCGATAACGGACAACGCGTTCAGAGATTCCCCCTATCCGCCTGGCAATTTCAGACGCCGGCATCCGACCATCTTCCATTAATAGATTTATTATTTTTTTATCAGTATTGTCTATTTCATACATGATAAATAATTATAATTACCGTTTGCAACATTTATTATATGATTGTTGTGGTAATTGTCAAGCATATCAAACGGTTATTAATCATTAATATATTTCTAATCATTTCATGTCAAATTAAAAAGTAAAAATGGCCGCTATGGTATAATATTTTCAATGGATACCGGGACAGAAGTAACACAGGATATAACGATTCAAACTGAAGTGAAACCTAGCGACCGTAATAAACAACGCCTCACAATCGCGGGAATCGTTATCCTGGCTATCATCCTTCTGGGATTATTGATCACTGGGTTAGTTTTCTTAACCAATCCCAACCTGACCAGTTCTGATGTGGTGGGACGCGTTAGAGATATTTTTATCATTTTGATGGCATTGGAAACATTATTGATTGGCCTGGCATTAACGATATTGATCATCCAAATAGCCCGCCTGACCAATCTATTGGAAAACGAGATAAAGCCTATCCTTGATTCGACCAACGAAACGATCAGCAACCTTAGAGGAACAAGCAAATTTTTAAGTGATAACCTGGTTGAACCTGTGATAAAGCTAAATGAAGTACTCGCAGTTTTTCAACGAATGATTGACCTGTTGAAAATTACACGAAAAAAATAGATAATGTACGAAAGGAGATAAATCTATGGCTGAGCGAGATGGTGATTTTGGGGCATTTCTTGCTGGGTTTATGATTGGAGGGTTAGTAGGTGCAGCTGTTGCACTGCTCCTTGCCCCACAATCTGGTGAGGAAACCCGGACATTTATTCATGACCGAAGCATCGAGCTGAAGGATAAAGCTGCTGAAAAAGCAGAGACCGCTAGAATCAAAGCCGAATCTGCCGCAGCTGAAGCTCGAGCTAAAGCGGACGAGTTATCTAAATTAACTCAAGAAAAAGCAAATGAGTTGATGAAGAAAGGGCAGGAAGTATACCAGTCTCAGAAATCTAAAATAGAGACAGTAGTGCAGAAAAAGCCCAAAACAGATGAAGGCGAGTCATCTGAAGTAACTGTAGAAGGTTAGCCACATCTGGAGAAAATCACGGAGCCCATAAACGATAATTGGGTTCCGTTATTTTTAATTAACAGTTTCGTTGATTCAGGTTGGTGATGACCTGGGGAATGGCATTTAAAACATCACCCGCGATCACCGATGCAGTGTTTCCGATATTTTTAGCTGCCACTAGTCCGGCAGTGGCGTGAATCCAGGCGCCGGCACATGCTGCCTCAAATGCAGCAATCCCTTGGGCACGGAAGCCAACGATTAATCCAGCCAACACATCACCGGTTCCAGCACGCGCTAAAGCAGGAGTAGCGATCGGCACAACCGCTATCTGTCCATCGGGTGCGGCGATTACCGTGTAGGCCCCTTTAAGGACGATGACATGCCCCCATTTTTTTGAGTACTGGCTGGCTATTTCCAGCCTGTTTTCTTGGATCTCGGTCGTAGTCAAACCGGAAATAATGGCCATTTCTCCCGGATGTGGGGTTAATACTGAATGTGATGGAAGTAATTTGTGCCAGTTGCTTATTTTCGATATGAGTTTCAATCCATCAGCATCCATAACAACCGGCTTTATAATCTGATTGTCGATTTCATGACCCTCATCACTGTGTATAAAACCAATCTCGCTTTTTGTTGGTGATCCGACTTCGGTAAAGAATCTATACAAAAAATCCTTTGTGGTTTCTTCAAGGCCAAATCCTGGACCGATCAATATTGCAGTTATCTTATCCAGGTTTTTTCTCACTACACGGGCAGCATCTGCCGATATGACACCTATTTCGTCCGGCAGTATGATCCACGTTGCTTCAGGTAAATGACCGGCTAGCGCCGCATGAATTGTTCCAGGAATTGCCAATGTTACTAAGCCTGCCCCTGAACGATACGCTGCTGTGCCTGAAAGCAAGGCGGCGCCGGTATAATTTATCGATCCTGCGATAATTAATGCAGTGCCAAATGTGCCTTTATGCGCATCACTGGGGCGTAAAGGTAGAATATGATGGATAAAATCGTTATTTAAGATTATTTTTTGGTTGTTATTATAGGATTGAAGATTTTCTATGTAACCTATACTGGCTATGCGCAATTCACCCGTTAAGCTGGCCGCTGGAAACCGTATGAGACCCACCTTTACCCCAGCCATGGTTACTGTCATCTCCGCCTGAATTGTTTCTAGTGCTGCTTCTCCGCTTTCACAATCAATTCCTGACGGACAATCAACCGCCACAACACATGGCTTGCCTGGTTTTGCCTCAAGTGATTGTCGAATGAATGCTAATGTCTTTTCGATTTCTCCTCTCAACGGTAATTTAATCCCCGTCCCAAAGATGCCATCCAATAATATCGCATGGCTGGCGATTAACTTTCCCAGAATCTGGTATTGATGATCGTCATGGATGTTTACGATCTCACCACCAGCCTTAGCAAGTCTTTTAATCAACGGATCGTCTTTTTCACGTTCCCGCACAACATAAGCTGTGGTTTTCCAATTCTTAGCTGCTAAATGGGATGAAGCTACCAGGGCATCGCCGCCATTATTTCCTGAACCGACCAGTGCTAAAATGCTTTTATTATCTATATGGCTATACGCATCCTCGATTTGCTCAGCGATCCCTTTACCGGCGTTTTCCATCATCATTTCATAGGTCAAACCGTTTTCATTAGCTTCTTTCTCTAAAGCGATCATTTCCTTGACTGTATAAAGCTTTACCATAAATCCTCCACTAACCATTCCAACCCCAAGGATTGTAATTTACTTTTTTGGGGTTTCCCAGTCAAGGAGTCCCAACCTCTTACTTGATAATAAGTGTTCATCATATTCTTGAAATCTGGTGCATATCCATCCGCACCCGTTGGATGATCGGAATAGGGCTGCGTAAATGCTTTAGGAATTCGATCGTTCTCTCGGGTCAATCCAAGACGGTGGTTGATTACCCGCTTTAGATTCCAACCACGTTCACCTGCACGCATAAGATCTTTTATCTGCCATTCCAACCCAACAGCAGTATTTACCAACTCTATCATTGTCTCAGGAGGAACATTAGCAAAAATGCATATCACCAGGGCATTCGCAATCGTCCGCCAATCCTGATGGATAGCTACATTTTTCGCTTTTTCTGCACCACCCTGCCGGTCTATTGCCTGCATTCCCAGGCTGGTTAATACCTGCCCTGTGTCAATCAAAAAATAATCGGATTGATTGTGGCATGCCCCCCGAGGTGACGTCGCATATACCAAAGCCATTCCGCTTGACCCTCTGGGGTCATGATAGGGGGCTTCAAGACCATTTACCTGAACAGCCTCTTCTTCACATCCAAAATGCCTGGCTAGTTCTTTCGCACCAAGCGAAGTCCATTCACCCAGACCCTTGCGTTCAGCGGTCAAGTGGATCAATGCTTCCATCCCATCTGGGTTGCCCCATTCCATTGATATCCCAGGAGCAACCGATTGAGAAATAACTCCCATTTCCTTGAGTTTGAAAACCAACCCAATGATGTTACTCATACTGATGGTATCCATACCATAGCGATCACATAGCTCTCCTAATTTTGTGATCCTAGCCGGTTCATTAAAAAATAAGTTGGGTCCGAAACCGATCAGGGTTTCATATTCTGGTCCTTTACGCTTCATCCCGTCTTCCAGACGAACGACCCTACCGCAGGCGATCACACATGCATGGCAGGCACTCATCCCGACTAAAATACTTTCAGCAACACACGCCCCGGAAATATTCAGAGCATCCTTGTAGACCCCATTTTGATAATACTTCTTCGGCATTTCAGCTAGATAATCAAAATAATCGGCTCCTCCCGCAGAACCAAGATCATGAAGTACATCGGAAAATGAATCAGCTTTCAATTCGTGGTTGGATCTAGAGCGGACTTCTGCGTATTTCTCGATATTGGCAACGGGTACTTTTCCGCTACCCTTCACAGCAATTGCTTTAAGGTTTTTAGAGCCCATCACTGCGCCCATACCTGTCCGCCCTGCCATCCGTCCGTGATCGGCGAGGATCGAGGCGAAGGGAAGCATAGATTCACCAGCCGGGCCAATTACAGCCACCCGCGGATTCTTTGACTGCAATTCTAATTTAACTGCATCTTGCGTCGAGTAGGTATCTAATCCCCATAAATGTCCCGCAGGGCGAATCTCTACTTTTTTATTTTCTATCGATATATAAACAGGATTGGAAGCTTTTCCTTGAATCCACAGACCATCATATCCTGCCATGCGTAATTCCGAACCCCAAAAACCTCCACAATTCGATTCACCCCATAACCTGGTTGCAGGAGATTTGGCACATACTACAAACCGACCCACTGCAGGTCCGGCAGTTCCAGATAGTGGCCCATTTAGAAAAATTATAGAGGCTTGAGGGGATAATGGATCGAGATCAAGGGTTAGTTGTCCGTAAAGCAACCTGGCCGCTAATGAAGCACCCCCCAAATAATCAATCTCCCACTGTCGTGGGATAATATATTCACCGATTGTATTTGTTGATAAATTTATCTGTAATATTGGCTGCATTGGATAAGACCTTCGTTATTATATTGAGCATAAATACTCGTCAAGTTTAGCACAAAACAGGCATTAAACACGAACCTACCATAATAATGCTCGAAAGGTTCATCCATGTCTAAGTTTTTAATTTTAAGGTAATAAGCTTGAGTATCTCTTTTATATGACTTTCTGGAACACCCGATGATTTTTATAAGATTTACCTCCCACATTTTCCAGGTCATGGCGCATCTGTACAGCAGTTTCTGCAACCTGGGTTAAATCGGCATGCTCATACGTGTAATTATGCAATGTCTTTTCCATCTCAACGTACAGTAATGCATTGCCTCCCATCCCTTGATATTCTGGCAATACCCCCGCTCCGTTAAGTGAAACCCATTTCGTCTTTTTCGGTTCCAATAATAATATATCGATTGCTCCAAATGGCAGTATATGCCCCTTAGCACGTTGCAATGCTGCCGATAAATCTGGGAAACCAAATAAAAATCCAACTGCATCTTCATCATTATGGGTAATTATCTTAATCAATCTTGGATCTGCGACCATCAGAATGTTATCCAAAACGAATTGGATTTCATTATCGGTCAATGGGTAATACTCCCAATTATTCACAAATGTATCATTATACAAATGCCCAATCCGTTTTGCCCAGGCACGTAAATCTTTTTTTGTTTTGAAATCATGAACATCCAGGTTATTCCTTTGTTTCACACGATCGACAATGCGGTAAAGCCTTTCAGGTAGGTGGAAAGTATCCTTGTGCATGTAACATGAGACAAAATCAACTTCTTTAGTGAAACCAATATTCTCAACCAAGCGAATATAGTACGGATAGTTATAATTCATCATGGTCATGATCTGACGGTGTTCATAGCCTTCCACTAAGAGCCCATATCCATCAAGTGCAGCAAATCCTTTTGGCCCAATGACGCGATTCATTCCGCGCTCTTTTGCCCATTCGATAGCCCTTTCGAATAACGCATTAGCGATTTCCTGGTCGTCTTCGCTTTCAAAAAGGTAGAATTGGGCTTGCTGCGTTTTATGATATTCGTTATAGCGCTTATTGTCCAGAATTGCGATTCTGCCCACATCTCTACCATCCTTGCTGGCGATAAAGAAATCAGCATCACTATGCTCATAAAAGGGATGTTTCTTACGATTTAATTGCAACTCAACATCCATGAATAAGGGAGGAACCCATTGAGGATGGTTCTCGTATAAACGATAAGGGATGCGCACAAATCGCCTGACTGATGCCCTGTCATTTGTATCTATTTTATCTACTCGTAACATATTCTCCTCCGCATCTTCTTCTTATTGATCATTAGTCGACCTGCATCCGACCAGTATCATCAGATCTTGTTATCTCGCTTTCTTTATGTTGCCAACCAAAAGCACGTTCATTTCCCATCGCTTGTACTTCATTTCACGCCCCAGATAAGGGGTTGCTAGTTTGAGAATCAACTAATATAGTGCTACTAACGCCGTAATCTTGTTTTTAATTGCTTTGCCACTTTCAATCAGTGTAATCATCAAGGGTTTTATTTCCGCCAGGATCATCTAATTATATCTCCATGGGCGATAACCGGATGGCAGGCGCTATGCAAATAGTATAAACATCTCACTAATTTAAGGGTAAATTTTCCAGTTAACATCACTTATGCCATTAATGTCCCGCCATCGCAAAGTTGCCGATCCGATGTGCGGAATTCTAATCTCGGTTTTCACCAGTTGAAAATAATTATTTTTCACCAATCAGACCTCCTTAGTGATTCAAAACCATAAATCTTATCGTTCAATTGACCATTTCGTTATTGATATATCATATACCACTATAAAACACCATGGTTTCTTATAGGTTTTGGTATACTATAAACATTAATTTTAAAAATTCTATAAGAGAGATATCATGGCAGAAAAAACGGAATTCCTTCCTTTTCATGCGATCAATGAATATATGCGCCCGGATTTTCGGTTGATAATTATTCGAGAAACACTCGCCGCACAGACCTCATTAGATATAAAGCTAGCCAATGAATTAAATCACCAAATTAAAAAGAAAGTCAATGTTCCGGGTTTCAGAAACAGTGAAAAAGCGCCACCCTTGATAAAAACATTACCCACTTCGAAGGCCTTCGAAAAATATCCTGACCTTGTTTCCATCATCTTGGCATGTTGGGTTGAAACCCAACCAGCATTACGAGACCAGGTGTATGATTTATTGAAATCGCGTCATTGGCTGGTATACCCGGAAACCGAGGCTGGAGATCCATCATCAATTGATTTAGAGTTGATCAAAGAATGGCCTATATTCCCCATCCACTTCGACCGGACTAAATTACCGGGTTTTTACATCCATTGGCCAAAGGGTGAAGATTTCGAAGTATTGTACAATAGCTTTACTGAGCAATATCCAGAAGCTTCTTCGAGCATCGATAAAATTAGTTTAATGACGGTATGGTTGAGTATGCGTTTGCCATACCAAGTGGATGCTGAACTCCCAAAAGTTGAAAATGAAACGAGTGAAGAGGCCGATAAATAATATTTCCTTAGCATCCCAATTACTGACTTGATTAATAAAATACTTCCCGTCCTTATCATGATGGACGGGAAGTATTTATTTTCTGAATGAGAATGACGTTCCTACTTATTTACCAGTGGCAAGAGGAAGTTATGCATTGGAATTCCGATGCATACCTCCACAGGAACTACCTGTTCGATGATATATGGATCGTTATATTCGAATTTCAGGTCCGTCATATAACATTCACCGAACGTCAATCCAGTTGTATCGAAGAATAAGGCGATATCTGTACCTGTGCCAGGAGCAACAGTACCATTGAGTGGTTCAACTTCCAGCCATGGAGTATCCCAATCGTTGGCCAAGGCCATGGTAACAGCATAGAAGGCATTGATGCGACCCCAACCGTAAGTGTTATTAGGAATCTCATCTGGCAGGTCACCTCCACAACCTTCGTTCGTGGTGATCCCGAATGCAGTTTGCTCGATAATCCAGATGGTTAATTGGACATCACCTCTAAGCTCTGGTACCGCTGACCAGATCAGGGCAGTCGTTCCAGACACATGAGGAGCAGCCATGGAAGTTCCATTCCAACCACCTTGATAATTACTGCCGGGAATACTGGAGCGGATATTTACTCCAGGAGCCGATACATCTGGTTTCGTAATCCCAGTAATTGCAGCCGGCCCGCGACCTGAAAAAGATGCGATTGTATCAGCACTATTGGTTGCGCCTACTCCGATCATATTCGCCCCATCACCCGGTGATCCTGCCATACCACAGGCAGAGCCAGGATTTCCAATGGAGAACACACCCATGATGCCTGCTGCTCTCCAGGCATAGATTGCCTGGTTGTACCACCATTGAGCCTGACCGCCACCCCACGAGTTGTTAATGATATCCGGCCGCATCGATGGATCAGGATTGGATCCATTAAGATCCCATGGTGCCAGGAGAAATTGAGCGCACTCCAGGAGCTCAGCATCGTATCCATATCCGGTATTATTATCGAAGCCATCGCATGCCAGCCACTTTGCGCCTGGTGCCACGCCAATGGCATTTGGAGCGTTAACCGGATCGGCTGGATCGTCGCTTCCCAGCATGGTGCCCATGGTATGTGTGCCATGACCCGCTGCATCAGTGGGAATGGTAGTATTTTGGCCGTATGGATCCCACCAGTTGTAATTATGATCTGCATTGGCACCATCCCATCCGCGATATTGATTGATCAGGGCAGGATGGTCCCATTGGACTCCGGTGTCAATGCTGGAAAGGACAATTCCTTCGCCAAATACACTGAAATCTGTCCACACCTGATTAGCGGCAATCTTTTGGATATTCCACTCAATGGTATCCGGAGAAATGGCCGCTACTTCGATCGATACAGGAGCTGGTTCTGGAACAGCGGTATTAGGTCCGATGTACCTAACCTCGGGAATTGCTGCCAGGTAATCGACCAGGTTGATGTCGCCTTCAACGACAATTGCATTGACAATATAAAGCGAACTGTAAGGAACAGTACGTTCATCCAATTCTTTTGCCAGTCTCGCTTGGGTCTGGTTGGCAACATCTCGAAGGGTGTCCAGCACATATTGTCCACGTGCGTTCCAATCCATATCATATGCTGCTGAAAGATCAGCTTGCTGTCTCAGATAAACGATGAATTTTGTCACACCATTAGCTGAGTCAGCGAGATCAGAATACACTTGCGGATCGACGCCTTTTGGCATGGTTGGATCCTCATAAAGTGGCAGTGGATACGTCCCGGATGGAACTTCAGTTATATGGAAGAATAAATCACCGCTACCATGATTATCCAGTGTAAGCATATAGGTATCAAAGCTATCGGGTGGGATTACAACGTCGACAGGTGCCCTGGATAATACCGGCCATGATGCATCCAGAGTGATATCGAACATAATCGGATCCCCTTCCATTACATCGACTTCCATGCCATATTTATTAAAATATCCAGTGGCATTTGCAACACCTTCATATGTGCAGGCTTCGATTTCCGGAATTGTATACAATCCATCTATGCCAGAATAGGTCTCGTAATAAAGGTCACCTAAATAGACATAAACAAGGGCATTCTCGATTCCCAGGCCTGTGTTGGCATCGACAACCGCTCCATCGATACCGCCCATTCCGCCAGGCATGACTATCGTTTCCACATTGGCAGTATCGAAATACAGTCCGGGATCATTTTGCGATGTTGCTGTAATCAAACCGATGTCTGATTCAAAGCAATTGATTCCGAGTGGCACTTCTACCTGGACTTCGAATTCCTCTGAGGCGCCATCATCCACCGGACCAACTAAAGCAGGTCCGGTTATAGTAAACACGCCCGAGTACGTAATATCGAATGTATCTGCCATGCCCGTCTGATTGAGCAAGGTGAGGTTATAACTGACGATTTCCCCGGGTATTGCCGAACCATCTTGATATGATGGGATCAGGCTCACCTGCGGTTCTACAGCGCAGCTCATGGGATAATACTCAGTCGGTCCAAATGGAGGTGTATCACTGGTCATTCTGCCACCGAACACCCACATTCCTGGTAAGCCGTCATCTGGATCCTCAGAGCAGATGGGAACATAAACTCCTGCCTGGTCACGGCGTGCATAATTTAGATCTGGAAACCCAGTGTCCCACGAGTCTGAGCCGACTAAATATTCCATGGCTTCATTCGTTGGATCCGGCCAATCACCCCCGCCGACAACATATACGTGTCCTGCCCATGGTTGATCTACTCCTAAGGTGTCTACCTCGAAGCCAAAACCACGTCCCTCACCAGAAGCCACCGGCATCGGCGCTAATGCGTACCAACCAGCTCCTGGGTCAGATGTGTCATACGCTTCTACGATATCCGTCGGAGCCAGGTCACTACCATCATAGCTCATTATGCCTCCCATGGCGTAAATGATTCCACCCTGGACGGCAACCTGTATATACGACCTAGCAGGAGTGATAACATCGGAAAGTTGGGTCCATCGCGATCCAGAAGGCTCGGTTGGATCAAATATCCAGGTCCCATCGTAAAAGTATGGCGCCGTGATATTTTCCCAGCCACCGAATACATAAATCTGATTCCCGATTGATGCTGTACCCATGGCACCGACCATATTACCAGCTACAGTAACGGTCCAGTTATCTGCTTCGGGTAGGGCTTCAACAAGGTTAATTTGTGGGTAGTAGCGCTGTATCATACCGATGTTGTCTACTGCGTTATCGGCATCATAGCCTCCAATTAAATAAATTGCCGGCCCCTGACCCGTTCCATCATCTTCGATCAGGTTCGCCGTGTAATTGGAGACGTCCTCAACCATGTCTGCACCTGTATCTGCGTAGACACCGGTTACCGGATCGAATCGCCAGATGGTTGGATCTTCAGTCGAGCTACCACTACGACCACCCATGAAATAGACTTTATTCCCCCACGGTTCATCTCCAGCCACAAAAACCCCATCGAAGCGGGTAAACACAAATTCAACCGGCGGTTGTGGATCGGCAATGATCCATGACTGGAGATTTATTGCCTCGTAATTTTTCAAATCGGAAATACCGGTTTGATCCTGAAACGAGGCCGCCATCGCAGCAGCTGTGACCAACACTCCTAATGCGATGGCGATTAATATCAAAAATATTGCTCTTTTCATACAATCCTCCTCTTTGACAAGCAATCAATATCTAAAAAGATGTTTGGATTTACTGCGGATTTTCTTATATTTCACCTCCTCAATAAAATCCGATAATTTTGTGTTTTCGAGTGGCAATTGTTTACCGATACTATTTACGAAGCCCCGATGATACATTAATCAAAAATTAGTATAACTTAAGTCCTAGTTACGGTCAATATGATACGTGCTTGTTTGGACAAATTTCATCTTCACCACCTTGTGTTAAAATACAAAACTGTGGAACGAAAAATCTTTCACATTGATCTGGATGCCTTCTTTTGCTCGGTAGAAGAAAATAAAAACCCCTCTCTACAAGGAAAACCCTTCGCGGTGGGCGGTCGCCCAGAAACACGCGGGGTTGTCGCTTCCTGTTCATATGCTGCCAGGCTGTATGGAGTCCATTCTGCTATGCCTGCTGCGCAGGCATTACGCCTGTGTCCTGGGCTGATCATCATTTCGGGTATGCACGGTGATTATGGCAAAATTTCAGAACAGGTGATGGATTACCTGGCGACATTGACCCCATTAATCGAGCAGGTATCCATCGATGAAGCTTTTCTTGATTTGAGTGATCTGTCAGAATCCGGTGAGGTTCTGGCAAAAAACATCCAATCCCATATTCATGATCACTTTCATCTCCCCTGCTCAATCGGTGTATCAACGAATAAGCTGATGGCGAAAATCGCCACCGATGTTGGCAAATCTTCGAAGCGATCAGCAAATCCGCCTCAAACCATCACCATAATTCCGCCAGGGGAAGAAGCACAATTTCTCGCTCCTTTATCCACCAAAGCTTTATGGGGTATTGGCCCTAAAACCGCTGCTCGATTGGATGAGCTGGGTATCCATACAATCGGCGATATCGCCAATATGCCTCGTCAAGAATTAGTTGATCGCCTGGGTAAATTCGGATTGGAGCTGGAGAAAAGATCACGCGGTATCGATGAAAGCCCGGTATTTTCGAGCCACGAAATTAAATCTGTAAGCAATGAGACCACTTTCGACCATGATATTGCCGACGCACAGGTCTTATTTGAAACCTTACATTCGCTCTCAGAAAGTGTAGGCAGACGCCTGAGGAAGTATGATCTCAAGGGGAATACAGTTAAACTAAAACTACGCTGGCACGATTTTACAACCCTCACCAGGCAGATTACTTTAGTACTGCCCACAAACGACGATCGCGAGATCTATGTAGCAGCGAAAGAGCTATTTGCGCAGACCTGGATCAAAGGAAAACCCGTCCGTCTATTGGGTGTCGGTGTCACCCACTTTGCCAAACCGGTTATTCAATTGGGATTTTGGGATATACCTGAAAATAATAAGGGAAAATCATCTGCTGCTGTCGATTCGTTACGCAATCGTTATGGTAGGAATGCAATCCTTCGGGGCAGTGATTTGAAGCGTAACAAAGGGTAGAGTAAAAAAGATTGATTGATGGTCTGAGCAGGTTTTTGCGGTCAAATCCCCTATATATTACGAACATAGCCCATTATTCACAGTGATAGCGTCACATCTATCCTAATTAATTATGATTTTTGTCATTTGACGCGCTCTACTGGTTTTAGTAACCTATAACAGTATAAGTATATATCTGATTAATACCCTTATCTTATCCCAAAGAAGGAGAAAATAACCATGGCGATGAAAATCACTGAGGAATGTATTGCATGTGGAGCGTGCCTTCCAGAGTGCCCTACAGAGTCAATCAGCGAGGGTGATACGATCTATCTCATCAACCCTGATACCTGTGTTGAGTGTGTTGGGCATCATGATTCACCCCAATGCGTCTCAGTCTGCCCTGTCGATTGCATTGTTAAAGCATAGACAATAACGATTTCAATAGAAAGAATGCCTGTGTTCGTGATCACGGATGCTGGCATTTTTTTTTAATATCATAATTTAATTATTTTCCTCTTGGATTTAGAAATTATCCGAGGGTGGATTTTTCTGATATACTGATAAATATTCACTACCAGGAAGAATTATGTGCGGGATATTTGGTATTATTACCACCAATGAGAAATTGTTGGGCCCTTTATTAGTTAACGCGGCAAAAAGACTATCTTATCGTGGGTATGATTCGGTTGGTTGTGCCACCATCACCCAGGATGGAAAGATCGACCTGCGAAAAGACGTGGGAAAGGTCGACGATGTTTCTCCACGCCTGAAATTTGAGGAAATGTACGGTTCGAGAGGTATAACCCAGCTACGTTGGGCTACATTTGGCACACCTTCTCAGGTAAATTCACAACCCCATCTTGACTCGAAGGGTATGATGGTCGGAGCACATAATGGGAATGTGGTCAACAACATCGAACTTCGCCAGCAGTTCATCGATGAAGGGATGGTTGTGCGGTCTGATAATGATGGGGAGACCTGCGTTCATGCGGTGGAAAGGTATCTATATAAAGGATTTAATATCATCGATGCGATTCGTAAGGCATATAATGACCTGTTGGGCGATTATTCATTCGTAATCGGCCTGATTGGGGAAGAAAAGCTTTATGCATTCAAAAAAGGTTCCGGTTTGATGGCAGGGATGGCTGAAAACGCTACATGTGTTTCATCAGACCTGCCATCGATTTTGCCTCTCACCCGTAAAGTCCTGTATATCGAGGATGGGGAAATAGTGATTCTGGAGCCCGATAAAATCGAGCTGCACAGCGTCAGGGATGGCTCTATCATTCATCGGAATTATGAGATTATCACCGAAAGCATGGATATCGCGCAAAAAGGTGGTTATGCGCATTTCATGCTAAAAGAGATCCACGAGCAGCCACAGGTTGCACGAGAGCTGATCCACATGTTGGATAACTCTGCAAGTGTGATATCCATAGGGCAGAGAATGATGAAAGCGCGCAATCTTTACCTAGTTGGCTGTGGCACCAGCTATCATGCATGCATATTAGGCTCATATTACATTTCAAACCTGTCAGGGAAGGCGGCGTTTCCGGTTTTGGCGACGCAATTTATCTCCCAATACGGGCCAACTCTCGGACCTGAGGATGTGGGAATTTTTGTCAGTCAAAGTGGAGAGACCAAGGATGTGCTGAACGCTTTGAACCTGGCAAAAACCAGAGGTGTACAAGCATTCGGTCTGGTTAATGTCATCGGTTCGACATTAACAAAATCGACAGAATATTATGTACCACTGACCTGTGGCTATGAAATCAGTGTGCCGGCAACAAAAACATTTAGCAATCAAGCACTGTCATTCCTTTATCTGGCTTTGATGATGGCCCAACTACCTACTACTGATCTCAGTCTATTACCCGACCTGTTGCAGCAATCGATCATCAGCGCTGAAATGCAGATGGCACACCTGGAAAACCTGATCAGTAAATGGTCGAATACCTACATCTTAGGCTATGGCGCCACTTACCCCATTGCACTCGAGGGAGCGTTGAAGCTCAAAGAAGTGACTGATGTACATGCCGAGGGATTGCTGTCTACCGAATTTAAACATGGGCCGCTTGCTGCCGTCCGGAATGGATATCCGATTATCTTCATTGCCAATTCACAGGATGTCCCTTTGATTGTGAGTGGCATCAATGAAGTTGCATGCCGTGGCGCGATGACGATAGTGATCGGCGAACAGGATCATCGCTTGCAATCAAACGCACACGACCTGCTCGCCTTACCTCACTCTACTCCTTATCTCAATCCAATCCTGGCAATCGTCCCACTGCAACTCCTTGCCTACCGAGTGAGTGTATCGCGTGGTTTTAATCCAGATTATCCACAGAATCTGAGTAAAACTCTAACAGTCGATTAATAAGCGCTACTAATGATTGGGTATGATTTGATCAATTACATAAACTAACATCACACAAAATGATCAGGAGATAGATCTAATGGATGACATATATCGGCAAAAATTGATAATCGATGTTGATCGCCTGAATGCTTTGAATTCAATCCTGCTTAACCCGGATATGAGGGTCATCAATGATTTTTTCAAGGTGGTGGATAAGTACGGCACGCCTGAAGAGATCAATAAAAAAGCCGAAGAAGCTGGCAAGCTTGAAAATTTGCTGAAAAAGGTCGAAGCGGTCAAGCCTGAATACATAGAAGACCTGAAATGGCTGGAAAAACAGCGTGATCAATCTGCATTTATCAGCGTGGCTGATTACCGAAAAAAAATACTGGGAGACAAATATAACTCGATCAGATTCAAAGATGAATTTGCAGTAACTCTGGAAATAAGTGCATGTCAATATTTTCCGTGGGTGATTGCGATTGCCAGGGAAGCCATCAATCGTAAGATGCTTATGCCTGGCAGGTTCATCAAAGTCCGTAAAATGAAGGAACAGGAATTGGACGGGGACCTTCCTGCGATAGCCGCGGCAATGAATATTATCGGCACCTCCTATGTGGAAACCCTGGATACCAAAGGTACTGATGGATCGAATATTCACCTGGGCGGACCTGCTACCATAACCGGATATTTTGGCGGTGTCGGAGAACCTAACCACTATCCGCTGAAATGGCTTGATGAATTTCTCTATTACTACACAACATATGGTGTTCAGCAAGTACTTAATGTCAATCCAGGTACTGTTTTATTAGGATATTTCTTATATCGTATTGGTGTGAACATAGAATTTAAAATTTCGGTGTATATGGGAAACGATAATCCCTATGCCGGCTTGTGGACATTGATAGGTGCCAAACTATTTTCACGGGATGATGGAACTTCGCCATTAATCGGTTTCAATTGGAGCAATTCAATAAACAATGAGACAATGGAAATCACCGCCCAATTCCGCAAAGAATTTGGGTTTGAAGATGTGGTGAGGTTCGAGCACCATATCACTGAAACTTGGAAGAACATCGTCATCCAGCCATATGATCGTCGCAATGAGTTGATCCAGGCGGCAGACCATGTGGCAAATATCTCTGCGAAGCACGAGGGTGGTGACCCTGAAATTGACCAAAATCGTGATCATCCTACGGATATCCTGGATTATTTCAGAGATAAGAGTGAGATCATCGAATCAGGTGATTGGGATAACATGAGGATTAATTTTCTCGACAAGTTCAATGCAGTGAACCACACAGCAGAGGCATTAACTCAACACGGTCTTTCATTTATAGCTGCACCGAGATTACATAAATAAGGAGAGCCATGATTCCTAAACAGATGGAGTCTTACCTGAAGGCTCATGTTCCAGAGCAAACCTGGAATACCCGTTTGGTTTGTGAAGACGGGTGCTGCTTTTTGGAGTTCGGACCTTTGGATGTGGATCGATTGGGCAGGTTGGGAATTGAAGTTGACAGTCTTGGGCCCAAAGTGCTGGCATGCATCTGGGATGAAGAAAGCTCCCTCGAAGTTGGAGGCTACCTGGTGGTGGATAACCTGGCGATGGGGCGCCCTTCCATGGGGGGAATTCGCATGCTGCCAGACTTGACACCTGACATGATCCATAACCTCGCCAGGGGTATGACATTGAAAAATGCAGCCGCTAACCTGCCATTTGGAGGTGGTAAGGCGGGTATTATCGCTGATCCAAAATCACCACCCGATATCCACCGTGAAATAGTCAGGCGTTTCGCTCGATTGATCTTTCGTTATCGAGACATCTTTTTACCCGGACCAGATGTGGGCACCAATGATGCGGATATGAAGATTATCGCGGTTATGAATGGACTAGATAATGCGCTATCAAAGCCAGTAGAGATGGGCGGCAATCATATTGACCAATTAGGCGCAGCTGGGGGTGGATTGGCAATCGCCCTCCAGGCACTGTTGGAAGAAATGCGCCGTTTAAACTCATTACCTCAATTTGCAGGACAGATCCTCCCTGACATGGATGAGCTGACGGTAATGATCCAAGGCTTTGGAGCAGTTGGCGCGCAAGGCGCCAGGCTGATCAGGCAACTTATTCCTGAAGCACGTATCACCGGAATCAGCGATGCATCAGGTTACCTGTTTGACGCACGTGGCTTACCAATTGAAGTTTTATTTGATGAATGGAAAAATCATGGTGTAGTAACAAAGTCTTATTACCAGGAAAATATTCAAAATCTCCCCTTGGGAAACTACACTACCAAATATTCAAGTTACCCTGAAGACATGTTGCGGGAATCGGCATTCTGTTTTATTCCGGCTGCACCGGTTGCCAACTATCTGGATACCACCGAGGCAAGCAATCCATCAATGACCACGGATCACATGGGAGATTGGAGGTTGGTCATTGAAGGGGCTAATACATATTCTCCTGATCTGGAGAGAAAATCTGCTCGCGCGCGTATGGAGCGTGAAATATACCGCCTTAAGGGCATTCTCGTCGTACCGGATTACCTAGTGAACTCAGGTGGAGTGATATTTGCAGCTCAAGAGCAGTTAATCAGGACGCCCGATAATTTGCGAATCTCTGAAAATCTATTGGGTGATTTTGATGGCGTTACGCAGTGGCTAGGCCAACATTCCCAAGAATTAGAGCAGCTTGCGGCTGAACGGTTGAAAGCGGCGGAAAAAGCCAGGGATGAGGTAATCAGACGCAACATGCATGAATTGATCGATTTACTGATTTCGGATCCTGATTTGTTGCCCTGTGAGGCAGCGGAAAAAATAAGCATCAGTCGCATTACTTCCAGGGAAAAAGATCGTACCGCAGCGGATATCATGGAGTCAATCATCACCATCCAATCAAGCCATACATTGCAGGAAGCTGCCCGCTTGTTTGTTGAGACAGGTTGCCCAATCGTGGCAATCATTAACCCGCGGGATGAGATGGTCGGTATCCTGTCTAATTGGGATATCACCAAGGCAGCCTCACGAGGTTCTATCGAAAAAATCACCGTCGATCAAGCCATGACCCGCCAGGTTATCGCGGCTAAACCTGAAGATCCCATCCTGGATTTAGTGCGCAAGCTTGAGTATTATGAGATATCGGCCATGCCCATTATCCAGGGGAAGAAAGTGCTGGGTATGGTGAGCACTGATGTCCTTGCCAGGAGATCTCTCTATCGTCTATTACAAACCCGCCAGGAATAACCAATTATTTCTCTCGGTGGCGCCCTCTCCATCTTTTATCACTGGAGAGGGCTTTTTTGTAGAAATAATCTTGACGATTAGTACATTAGTTCTATAATATGTGCATGGAGACTTATGAGAAATTAAAGCTGTTAACCTCTCAGATGCATCTTGAGCCTGCAGAGGATACATCCTGTATCCAGCTATCGCCTCGCAGGCAAGATAAAATTTCAGTAAGCAATGCAGTACTGCCAAACGGGAAGCGCATCTCATTACTCAAATCCCAGTTATCTACGGTTTGCGAGCGAAATTGCTATTATTGCCCATTTCGAGCAGGACGTGACTTTCAAAGAGCAACTTTCAGTACCGATGAATTTGCCCGGGTATTTATGGACTTGTATCAGGCGCGTATTGCTGAAGGAATATTCTTGAGCTCTGGGATCGTTAATAATAGCCTATTCACCCAGGATAGGCTGATTGATACAGCTGAGATTTTGCGTAACAAGCTACACTTTCAAGGTTATATCCACTTGAAAATCATGCCTGGAGCAGGATATGCCCAGGTGGAACGTGCCATGCAACTGGCTGATCGGGTGTCCATCAATCTCGAAGCACCAACCAGTGATCGCCTAGCGATGCTGGCACCTAAAAAACTCTACCTGGAAGAACTCCTCCAACCTCTCAAATGGGTCAACCAAATCAGGCAGAACCAATCCCCCTACAAAGGATGGAATCATCATTGGCCCTCATCGGTGACACAATTTGTGGTCAGCGCCGTAGGAGAAACGGATGTAGAACTACTATCTACTACTGAATTTCTATATAAACAGCTTCGATTAAAGCGCGCTTATTATTCGAGTTTCAATCCAATTGCTGACACACCCTTAGAGAATTTACCGCCTGGGTCACCGGTACGTGAGCACCGCCTTTACGAGGCCTCCTTCCTATTACGTGATTATGGGTTTACAGTAGAAGACCTGCCTTTTGATGCAATGGGTCACTTACCTCTGGACGTCGATCCGAAGATTGCATGGGCGCGTGAATATCTAGCAGCAAAACCAATAGAAATCAATACTGTGGATGAACAAGAGCTTCTGCGTGTGCCGGGTATCGGCCCGAAAAGCGTTAAAACCATCCTCGAGGCCCGCACAAAAAACAAGCTCAAACAACCGGAGGAACTATATCCATTAGGTGTTAATTTAAAAAGAGCAGCTCCGTTTATTTTGGTAGATGGCAAGCAGGCTGCATACCAGATATCATTCCTATAGATTATTTTTCTTTCCCCTTGTAAATTTCAAATGGATACTCTATACTCAGATACCATGTTACATATTGGTATCGATATTGGCGGGACCTTTACTGATTTTGTGGTGTATGAACCCGACGAAGGTGCTATTAACACTTTCAAGCTTCCTACTGATCCTGGTAATCCTGCAAAGACAGTTTTACAAGGCCTTGGACAAATTAATCTACAAGGCTCATCACGTGTCATCCATGGATCGACGGTGGCAACCAATGCACTCTTGGAAAAGAAAGGTGCGCGTACAGCGCTCATCACCACCAACGGTTTTAAAGATGTAATCCAAATCGGTCGCCAAAATCGCCCCAGTATATATGACTGGTCAGTAAAACCGCCACCTTCCTTAATCCCTACAGAGCTGAGGCTTGAGATAAATGAACGAGTGGATCATCGTGGCAATGTAATCATGCCTTTAGATATATTACATCTCGATGAGATAATCCAAATTCTCGATCATTATCACGTAGAATCCGTCGCAGTATGCTTTTTATTTTCATTTTTATATCCTCGCCACGAGCAAGTTGTAGCCGAAAAATTAAAAGGCAGGGGATATTTGACCTCCATATCCAGCGATATACTTCCAGAATTTCGCGAATATGAGCGATTGAGCACTACGGTGGTAAATGCATATGTTTCGCCAATCCTGGATCGCTACCTTTCGACTCTCGAACAAGCATTACCTGGATCTCATTTTCATGTAATGCAATCAAATGGGGGGATGATCAGTATTAAACAGGCCCGCCGTAATGGCGTGCGCTGTATCCTGTCGGGACCAGCGGGTGGCATTATCGGTGCACAAAGTGTCGCAAGATCAATTTCACCCAATCAGGGCACGGATCAACAAGAAAACTCATTAAAATTAATCACCTTCGATATGGGAGGCACTTCAACCGACGTGTCTCTCATCAACGGGCAACCCACATTTACCACAGAAGCTTTACTCGGAGGCTATCCCATCCACCTTCCCATCCTGGATATCCACACGATTGGAGCTGGCGGCGGCTCGATTGCGTACGTTGACCCGGGAGGTTCTTTACGGGTAGGTCCTCAAAGCGCAGGTGCAGACCCGGGACCGGCATGCTATGGCAAAGGTGAATTACCTACCGTCACTGATGCTAACCTGGTTTTAGGGCGCCTTATCCCAGATCTATTTTTAGGTGGTCACATGCAGCTCTATCCCGAACGTGCCACAGATGCCTTGGCGCAACTGGCTAATTCGCTGAATCTCACCGTACTTCAAGCTGCTTTAGGTATCATCGAGGTTGTTAATACACAAATGGAACATGCCTTGCGTGTGATTTCCGTCGAACGCGGTCATGATCCACGTAATTTCAGCTTGTTCTCATTTGGCGGTGCCGGAGGTCTTCATGCTACCGATCTGGCCAGGCGGATGAACATTCCGCGGGTAATCATATCAAAATTCGCCTCTACATTATCGGCATATGGCATGTTGGCTTCCAATGTAATGAAAGACTATGTCCAAACAGTCATGCTCCCTGCGACAACCACCTTTGAGCTGCTACAAAACTTATATGCACCACTGGTGGAGCAAGGGATGAGGGATATCAAGAATGAGGGTTTTACTCAAGATAATATTGTAATTAATAAAAGCATCGACATCCGTTATGTGGGCCAGTCATATGAGATCAATATTCCATTCACGAATGATTTCATTAACGCTTTCTTCCAGGCCCATCAGCAGGTGTATGGCTATTTTTACCCGGATAAACCGGTTGAAATCGTCAACCTACGCGTGAACGCGATTGGGAATATCACACCGATCCGTTTACCCAGGATTCAAAAAAATAAAAAAGCAAGCAGCCCGCTCCCTATCGAGCAAAAACCAGTGGAGTTTGGTGGGGGCACTCTTACCCTTCCCATCTACCTCTATGAACGGCTTCAACCAGGTATGGATTTTGCTGGACCTGCAATCATCGTTTCAGGAGATACCACTGTATTGCTCAATAATCGCGACCACATAATCGTAGACCAATATCAAAATTTGATCATCGACATTCCCATTCATAGTAATAAAAATGGAAAATCGGCGGGTTTGGACAAATTAGATATCCATTAAAATTAGGGATTAACTATGTCAACACATCCATTACGTATTTTTGCCGGCTCATCTCACCCGTCTCTCGCCAGGGAAGTCACTCAAATATTGGATGTTCCTTTGGGAAAATCCACTACACGTAAATTTGCTGATTCTGAGACTTATGTGACTATCGATGAAGTAGTGCGTGATCAGGATATTTTTTTTATCCAGACTTGCTCATCACCGGTCAATGAGAATCTCATGGAAATTTTGCTTTATTTGGATGCCTTTCGCCGCGCAAGTGCCCACAGCATCAGCCTGGTGATCCCCTATTTCCCTTATGCCCGCCAAGATCGCATGGCTCGTGGGCGAGAATCGATCAGTGCCCGGGTGGTGGCGAACTTGCTGGAAAATCAAGGTGCTGCCAGGGTCATCTTTTTTGACATTCACAACCCTGCTGTTCAAGGTTTCTTCAACATTCCCGTGGATCCTCTCTCGGCAATCGCTTTACTATCGGATTACTACCGTAAGCCCGAGTACCGCAATGCAGCAATCGTAAGTCCTGATGTAGGCCGGGCGAGTTTGGCTGGTAAATACGCCAGCCTGCTCGACTTACCTCTCGTAATTATGCATAAACGCCGGTCCAGTCCATCTGAGGTGAAAACAACTCACATCGTCGGCGATATTCGTGGTCGTCGACCGATCATCGTGGACGATCTGATAGCCAGCGGGAGTGTGCTCTCTCAGGTGAATGACTTATATCTACAGGGCGCGGAAGGTAAAACCTGCCTGGCAATCACCCACCCGGTTTTATTGGACTCGGCCTTGAGAAGATTGGCAGAGGATGACCGTATTGATCGATTAGTGGTCACCAATACTATTCCAGTACCACAGGAGAAACGTAATCCCAAATTGGTTGTTTTATCGATTGCCCCAATATTAGCTGAGATTATCCATCGGATTTATAGCGGAATCAGCATCTCTGAAAAGATATTGTTACAATAATGGCTATGCGCAACTCGCTCAACTACTCAATTCCCGACCCGGTCAAGCTCGAGGTTTATAAACATCTATTCGTATCCATTGCTGAAGAAATGGGCGCCGTATTACGCAAATCCAGCTTCTCGCCAAATATCAAAGAACGACGCGATTTCTCATGCGCATTATTCGATTCGCAGGCTAAGATGATCGCGCAGGCCGCTCATATCCCCGTCCACCTGGGTTCAATGCCTTTATCCGTGAAATCAGCTATTGATAGGTTTTCCAGCCGTGGCGACGGTTTAAAGCCAGGGGACACCATCATGTTGAATGACCCATTCCTCGGTGGTACCCACCTACCTGACATCACCCTAGTCACCCCTGTTTTTATTGACCAAGATCCATCACCCTCCCAATCCATATCTATCTCTTCATCAGCACTTTCGGCTATTACAAACCCTTTTGCATATGTTGCCAGCCGCGCCCACCATGCTGACATTGGTGGTATTGCCGCAGGCTCTATGCCCATTGCTCGCGAAATATATCAGGAAGGGTTGATTATTCCGCCAGTCAAGTTAATCCATGATGATACGATCGACCAAGATATCCTCAGCCTAGTGCTCGCCAATGTTCGCACACCTGAAGAGCGCAGCGGTGATCTAACTGCTCAAATTGGTGCCAACCAGCGTGGCGTTGAACGTTTCCTTGAATTGATCCAACGTTACGGCAGAGATGAAGCCAGCCAATATATGCAGGCACTACTATTTTACACAGAGCAGATGACCAGGCGTCTAATCGCTGGGCTGCCAGATGGCTCCTATACTTTTACTGACTATCTCGATGATAATGGAATTACCCGGCAGCAGGTGCCAATATCTGTCTCAATCAGCATCAAAGGCGACACAGCAGTGGTAGATTTCACCGGTTCTGCACCTCAACAGGAAGGAAGCATCAATGCAGTCTATGCCATCACCCTATCGGCTGTTAACTATGTATTTCGTTCTCTAATCGGGCTGGATGTACCTAATAACAGCGGGTGCCTGATTCCAATTCAAATCATCGCCCCACAAGGATCGGTGGTAAACGCCTCTCATCCTGCCCCAGTTGCCGGAGGGAACGTCGAAACTTCTCAGCGTATCGTGGATGTGCTGCTTGGCGCCCTGTCACAAGCCTGCCCGATAAAAATCCCGGCTGCTTCGCAAGGAACCATGAACAATGTCAGTATTGGCGGTTGGGATGCTGAGCGAAAGCGTTTTTTCACCTATTACGAGACCATTGGAGGCGGCACTGGTGCAAATCAACGCGCAGATGGCATTTCAGCCATTCACAGTCACATGACAAACACCCTCAACACGCCCATTGAAGCCCTGGAGTACACCTACCCGATGCAGGTGATTCGTTACTCCATCCGTGAGAAAAGCGGCGGAAAAGGCTCTCACTCAGGCGGCGATGGGATTATCCGTGAGATCAAGCTGCTTGCCGATGCACAGGTAACCCTGCTCACCGAGCGCAGGACCACAGCTCCATATGGCCTGGAAGGAGGTGAACCGGGTCAGAAAGGTGAAAACATCCTGTATCATGGCACTGAACAACACCAACTACCCGGTAAGGGCACATTTTACGCATCAAAAGGGGATGTGCTTAGTATTAATACGCCGGGTGGTGGAGGTTGTGGGAAACCTGGCCTGACCCATAAATCTGATCAGGATACTATCAAAGATTTATAGTTGCCACTCAATTTCTATGCCTTCATGATCGAATACATACCCACGCTGTCAAAGGTGGTTTTATGTCCTCCGTTTATTATCTTTCATTTTTTGGTAACACCCCAGCCAGGGTTTTCCCAAACGATTGTTGATTGGTACTTCCACTTTACTTAATTTTTGAGTGACTTGTGCAATCATCCCGGTTACTACACCCCAATCTTCATTCGATATGGCCTGCTCCATTTCACTCCCTAGCATGACAGTCCACATCCATTCCATCCGGTAATGGTCAGCTTTTAACCAGTATCCGCGCTTCTCCCACGCTGCAACAGAAGCATCAATTGTGTCTCCGATCGATTGTAAAGATAAAGCGATATAGGCCAGCAGATCGCGCGTGGTTTCATCCATGCTTTGCTGTTGTGCCAACTCACGGATGGCTTTTACAATCCCCTTTTCTAGGAGAATTCGATCTTTACCAGCACTTCCTGTCTTGATAATACGTCCCAAATGTTTACTCCTGGCTTATTCTGTTAACAATTTGATAGAAAACCTGTTGATTATATCTGATTTATTGACGTCCTTTTGGGTCTAGCTTATAATTCTCGCCCGCGGGGAAGTGCTGGAATTGGCAGACAGGCATGACTTAGGATCATGTGCCGAAAGGCGTAGGGGTTCAAGTCCCCTCTTCCCCATACCATTGTTTACCCATGATGAAATAGGGGTAAAGTAAAGGAACAAATTTGAATATAGAACAACAACCTCTTGATAATCATCAAATCAAGCTGACTGTTCAAATTGAAGCTTCTCAGCTTGAAGAAGCCAAACATCGTGCTGCTCGTAAAATTTCGCAGCGCAAGAAAATCCCCGGTTTTCGCCCCGGTAAAGCCCCCTATCCTATCATCTTGCGTACCATCGGTGAAGAGGCTATTCTTGAGCAGGCATTAGACATGTTGGTAGACGACATTTACCCCCGGGTTATTGAAGAGGCCAAGATCAAGCCCTATGGCCCTGGCTCACTGGAGAATATGCCCAAGCTCGATCCTCCAACATTTGAGTTCATCGTGCCCTTAGAGCCGGAAGTTATCCTGGGTGATTATACGAAAATTCGTATCCCATATAAACTCAAGCCAATTACCAAAAAAGACATCAACAAGGTTCTTGATGATCTGCGCGAAAGACAGGTGCTGCTTGAGCCTTCGGAAGAACCGGCCAGAGAAGGCGATCAGGTTTACATCAGGCTTTCCATCAAGCGTATGCATCCCGCAGAGGGTGAAATCCCGTCCCTGGTGAATGATCGCCGTATGCCGGTGGTGATCCCGGAAACCGAAAAAATCAATAAAAACGAGTGGCCTTTCCCTGGATTTGCTCAAAAACTGGTTGGCCTTTCCAAAGAAGAAGAAAGGACTTTTTCCTATACCTATCCGGAAGACTCTGATTTCAAAGAGTTACGAGGCAGAGAAACCGAGGTCCAGGTCGTCGTTGAAGAAATTAAGAAACGTATTCTACCTGAATTAAGTGATGAGTTTGCTCAATCTGTGGACGAGCGCTATGAAAATATGGCTGCGCTTACCGACGAAATTCGTAAGACCCTCGAAAAACAAGCCAAGGAAGAATACGACGACAAGTATAACGATAAAATCATGCAAGAGCTGCTCAAGAATACGGTGGTGAAGTACCCGCCCCAAATGCTTGAACGGGAGGTCGATCTCTATATCCACCAGTTGGAAGATCGCCTGGCACAACAAAAGCTGGACATGGACACTTATCTAAAAATGCGGAAGATGGATGCTGATGCCTTGCGTAAAGAAACCGAGCCTCTGGCAGAAGAAAGGCTCAACCGCACGCTGGTGCTGCTTGAAGTTGCCAAATCAGAAAATATCCAGGTGGAAAATTCAGAACTGGAAAGCGAATCGATGCGCACTTTGGACGAGCTGGGCCGTATGATGCCAGCCGATAAAGCCAAGAAGACTTTAACCAACGAATTTGTGCGTGGTATGATCGGCAATATCGGGGCTGATTTGTTAATTCAACACACCTGGGGTTACTTGCAGTCAGTTGCCAGGGGCGAAGTCGAACAACCAGTTTCGGAAGAGAAAAGCGAGGTTACTGAAGAAGTTACTACCCCAGCCAAACAAGCTGAAAAACCAAAAAAGAAAACAACAACCAAAAAGGTGAAAAAAAATGAACCGAATTGATCCTTTATCACTCGTGCCGATGGTGATCGAGACCAGCGCTCGAGGTGAACGTGCTTATGACATCTTCTCCCTGTTGCTCAAAAATCGTATTGTATTCCTGGGCACACCGATCACAGACCAGATCGCCAACCTGACCGTAGCGCAACTATTATTCCTGAATCAAGAAGACCGTGATGCACCTATCTCGATGTACATCAATTCACCGGGCGGGCAGGTCTATGCCGGTTTGGCAATTTACGACACTATGCAAATGATCACCAACCCGATCAGCACCGTGGCAGTGGGTGTAACGGCTTCCTTTGGGACCGTTTTATTGACCGCGGGAACGAAAGGGCAGCGTTATGCCCTACCCCATGCCACGATCCATATCCACCAACCTCTGGGTGGTGTTCAAGGGCAGGCGACGGACATTGAAATCGAAGCTCGAGAGATCCTGCGCTTAAAAACCAGGTTGAACCAGATACTCTCATATCATACGGGTCAATCTATCGAAACCATCGAAAAAGATACTGACCGCAACTTCTATATGGATGCAAAAGGTGCAGTTGATTATGGCATTGTAGACCAGGTGCTTGAGTCACCTGCAGATAAAGTTGAAAAAGAGAAGCCTGCAAAATAAATTCCTTTTCATTACATAAGCTGGATCAATTGCTACAGGATGTGCCTGTATCTTTTATTCCTTGAAAGTAATCGCAAGCTCATCCTGAAATACTATCAATCATAGAAAATTTATATTAACGATGGCTGATGTAATAATCACACGCCAATCAATTCAAGCGCTGATCCTGGATATGGATGGTGTATTATGGCGTGGTTCTGAAGCCATTGGAGATCTCAAGGCGGTTTTTGATGAGATTGGCAGGGCGAGCTGGAAGGTTTTTTTCGCCACTAACAATGCCACCCGCACTATCAGGCAATATGTTGAGCTTCTGTCCACCTTTGGGATCCATGCTCAATCCTGGCAAGTCATTAATTCCGCCACCGCAGTCACTTATTACCTTCGCCAGCAGTATCCTCATGGTGGTCCGGTATATATTGTTGGAGAGGAAGGCCTCATCGAAGCATGTGCTGAGGCTGGATTTTACCACTCAGAGAATGGTGCTGTGGCTGTGATTGCCGGAATGGACCGGCAAGTGACCTATGAGAAATTAAAGATCGCCACCCTCCTGATCCGCGCTGGCGTGCAGTTCATCGGCACAAATCCTGACGTCACTTATCCAACCCCTTCCGGATTGGTGCCAGGTGCCGGCTCAATCCTGGCTGCCATCACAGCAGCCACGGGAGTCGATCCGGTTATTGCCGGCAAACCCAAGCCAACCATGTACCAGATTGCCTTAGAACGGTTGAAAATTTTACCGGAAAATGCTTTAGTGATAGGAGATAGGCCGGAAACTGATATTGCCGGTGCGCAACAAATCGGTTGCCGCACCGCATTGGTGCTATCAGGGGTCACCAATTCACAGCAGGCAGCTCTCTGGCAGCCTGCCCCCGACATCATTGCCAATGACCTTGCCAGTGTGATCCAGCTTCTTGTTTCGGAATAATGCCCTCTTCAAGTATGAAAGTGGTCACAGGAAATATCATGAGTCTATATGATCTCAGCTTTGATGAGCTGATCGCCCAGGTGAGCGATTGGGAAGAGCCGAATTATCGCGCCATGCAGATTTGGGAAGGGGTGTATCGTCAATTGTGGCTATCTCCCGTTGAATTTACCAATCTGCCGAAATCCTTGAGAGGCAAACTCACTGATGTTTATGGCCAATATACGAGTGGAAATACAATCACCACTAGCTTCAGCAACCTTAAACCTATAAAAGAGATAACATCATCAGATGGTGAGACATTGAAAACATTGTTTTCATTATCTGACGGCAGGCAGGTGGAAGCAGTGTTAATGCGGTATGCCAAACGGCGCACATTATGTATTTCTACGCAGGCAGGCTGCGCCATGGGATGTGTTTTCTGTGCCACAGGTCAGATGGGTTTTAAAAGGCATCTCAGCAGCGGTGAAATCATCGAACAAGTGCTGTATTATGCCCGGATATTAAGACATCAAAATGAGCAAGTCACCAACGTCGTCTTAATGGGTATGGGTGAGCCATTCCATAATTACGACGCCACCATGGCTGCCATCAAAAGGCTGAATGACCCGCAGGGCTTCAACCTGGGAGCACGCCGCTTCACCATCTCTACGGCTGGGTTAGTGCCGGGGATTCGCCGCTTTTCTACAGAACAATCACAAGTCAACCTGGCAATCTCGCTCCACGCTGCAGATGACCAGCTGCGTTCTCAGTTATTGCCGGTTAATAAGAGATATCCATTGGATGCGTTATTTGCAGCTTGCATGGAATATGTGATGGCAAGCCGCCGTCGAATTTCTTTCGAATGGGCATTGATTGAGGGAGTAAACGATACGCCTGAACAGGCTCGTCTGCTGGCCCAACGGCTGGCGCAATTTCGTATCAACGGTTCTATTTTATGCCATGTCAATTTAATCCTGTTAAATCCAACCCAAAAATATTCAGGCCGGGCTTCAACGCAAAACACAGCATTAACATTCCGACAGCACTTAGAACAGGCTGGTATCCCGTGTACCATCCGCCTGCGCCGGGGAATTGAGATCCAAGCCGGATGCGGGCAGCTGGCAGCCGCCAATAATCCGTAGTCCCTTAAATTACCTTTCAACCCAATATTCAAAGATCAATAAGCAGTTGAAATAAATCAGAAAATATCTCGCTCGTCTCTGTCATCCGCTATTCAGCCGATATCAATAAGCACTAGAAGTGCTGATATAAACAAATATTGACTTGCACACCTTACCCCAGCAGATCGCGGAGTACACCATTGGGCTTATGGTGCTGAAAGCAACCTGTGCTATTTGACGGGTGGTGCCAACACACCTGGTGGAGAGCAATGCTGGACCTCTCGATAGTCTTGGCGTGATAGCGATAGATGATCTTCTGGATTCAATGAGAAATTTAATTAAAATATATTCATGCCATTCTCACTTGACATTAACCCGTAATAATGGTATTTTATTAATTGCCTTGGCATTCGTAAATATTTAACGATAGATTAATACACAAAAGCAATTCCTTAGATTGGAGGATCGTGGGATTGCCAACCGGATTGATAACATCTGGAAAGGAGGAGGAGATATCGCGAATTAATCCTATCGTTCTCACCCGTTCAGCGTTTCGTAAATACATCTGCTCTTAAATTATATAAAAATAGAGGAGGCAATAGTATATGAAGAAAACTCGTTTAATAATGCTGGTGGGCGTTATGCTTTTATCATTGGCATTAGTCGGTATGGCATTGGCCGCCGACAGCGCTCAAAAACACGACCCACCAGTTCAAGTTGCCTTTACAGGAACCTTCGAACAAGCAACGAATGGTGATGTTCAGAATATCTCGGGATCTTTCGCTGCTTGGGATTATGGTGCCTACGGCAACGTTTGCTCAAGTGGAGGGACTGATTACCTGTGTTTCACCTACCATGTGACCACAAATAGCTGGTCATTGCCGTATGGGCTTCAGATGAAACTCCAAGACGGCTGGAATGCCACGAATGGCTACCTGCTTGAAAACTGGACATGTGCGATGGGTGGATATCCGGCCGATCTGATCTTCACCGGCGGGAATGAGCCAGTCTTCTCACAGTACTGGTACCTGGCGAACCCCAATGATACCTGCGAGGCAGTGTATTGCATGGATGTCACCACCGGTGGGACGGGAACGCTTAACTGGTACATCAACTCTGATGGTTATGGTGGCGGTGTGGTTGATACCTGCGATACCGGTGGATATTACACATGCGACGAAGCCATTCAACCACCAGCAGTGGTACCAGCCTGTGAACCGGGCTTATACCTATCTCCTGATGTGCTAAACACCTCAGGCTGCAATGGTATCCCACAAATCCATACTTTTACACTCTTCAATAACACTGGCGATGATGGCACCTTTGACCTCACCTACACTGCTCCTGCAGGTATGGCCGAGTTAACTGGCCCTGACGAGCTATTCGTCGCCAATGAAACCAGCGAATCGTTTGATGTTACCCTTACACCAGATATCTGCAACTTCGATCCCATCGTGGCTACAATCGAGGCAGACGGCAACGGGTATACGGATACATCGACCATCTATAAAGAGATCGTAAATGAACCCAGCTTCGAAACCATCCCGAACTCTGCCCCTTCCTGGGCGGGCTTTGGCTACCCGCGCGATGGCTGCACCGCGATGAATGCCGATGGCGATTGGGTAAGTTACGAGATCGGTGATACCAGCGGGATATTCGGTTTCTGGGGCTATAACACGGCTACCAACACCTGGTTCCAGCCCGCACCCTCTGGCCTACCTGCAGATCGCTGGGCACCAGATTGGGCTTATGACCCCGACACCAACCTGTGCTACATGACGGGTGGTGCCAACACCCCCGGCGGTGGTACATATAACGAAGCTTATGTGTTCGACCCAATTGCCAACACTTTCACCCAGCTGGGCAGCTTCACCAGCATTCGCGACTTCCACAACTCGTGGGTTGGAATGATCGATGGCGTGAAGTACCTGTGCCTGGGTGGCGGAGTTAATGCATCGGGACTCATGGTCCAGTCGACACAATGCTATGACTTGAGCCAACCCGCACCTGGAACCTGGAATGGCGAGAACGCCCAGATGGCTGCTTTCCCCACCGACCCCTTTGGCGCGGCGGATGGCATCCTGCATGCTGCCACGGGTGACCAGTTCTGGTACGTGGGCGGGGCCATCCAGGCAGGCGGAATCGTTACCGATGAAGCCCGTTACTGGGATGATGCTGACAATGCCTGGCACCAGGCTGGCAATACCGGTTACCCACGCTACCGCGTGGAGGGTGACTTCTTCGATGATGGTCAATCGATCGACTTCTACCAGCTGGGTGGATCCTCAGGCGGCTTTACCCCAACAACCGATGTGGCCAAAGGCCACTTCGACGGCACCAACTGGGTATGGACATTGTTAGACAACCTGACCAACCAGCGCATGGACAATATCGTAGGAATCACCCCCGAAAGCATCTGGTCCATCGATGGGTATGGGGCGTCCGCATCTGCTTATGTCGAGCACGCCGTGTTCTGCCCGGCCTGCACCGGCCCGCTAGAGGCTGAGAAGACCGCCACAGAGATGATCCTGCCAGGCGATACCATCGACTACGCCATCACCATTTTCAACACCTCAGAGTCTGAAGTGCCCGCCACCATGCTGGATGCCATCCCGGCAGGCACGACCTACGTACCTGGCAGTGTGTTCTGTGATTCGGGCGTGTGTGGTTTTGATGGCAGTAACGTGACCTGGGAAGGAATTATCAATCCTGCTGGAACCTTGGGCACTGGCAATGAAATCAATTCACTGACGGGTTCTTATGTAGCTTTTGATCCAGCTGTCGGTGGTGATACATGCTTTGCCCCAGGTGAAGAACAGACCTTCTGTTTCCGTTCAGAATCTTTCACACCTGACTACGCTTATGTCTACGATCAATGGCAGAAATTCCCAGCAGATTGGACAGTACTAAATGTCTATGTTCAGGGTACACCTTTTTGCGAGAGCGGATCCTTTGGGTCCTTCAGTTGGTCTTACTGGGACGATGTAAACGAAACAGACGTTTATCATCCAAGGTATCAATCGACCGAAGATCACTGCGTAGCTTACTATTGTTACGATGTTCTCACCGGCTCTGGCTCTCCGTATGCTTTGGAATCCTGGTATTGGGCAGGGGACGATTACGGGAATCCACCTGATCATCCCTGCAGTGACGATGGTTATACACCCTCCGGTGAGGCTGCCTGCGATGAAGCAATTAATCCTCAAGCTGCCATTCCACCATGCTCAAGCAATACAGTAACAATCAACTTCCAAGTGGTGGCAGATGGAGTTTCCTGCCCATCGGTAGTGGAAAATGTGGCGGTGATCTCATCGGAAGGCAACCCGGATGTGTATGCCGTTGCAGACACCGACGTGTACTGCGCCTTCGAGCCCGACATCGTGGTCTCGCCGCTATCGCTATACTCCGAGCAAATACCAGACACCATCACCACGCAGCAGCTGGAGATCTGCAACGAAGGCCCAACGGCTTTGGATTGGTCACTGACCGAAGTGCCTGGATTGAAGGTAAATTCAATTACCCCATCCAGGCAAGCTACAGCCATCAATCTGCCAGCCAATGTATCGCGTGATCCTGCAATTGAATTCACTCCAATTCATCCAACTGCTGACCTGTTATTGGACCAGGCACCGAACCAATCCAATGTCATTTTCAGCGATGCCAGTTGTGATATCTGTGGTGGGTCGCAGGTTCTGGCTGATAACTTCACCTTCGAAGATGCCGGCGAGATTGAACAAATCGTCATGTGGACAGGTTACTATCCTGGAGATGTACCTATCGATCCGGATGTAATCAGGGTGATGATCCATCAGGACGCTGCAGGTATTCCTGGGGCTGTGGTCTATGATGAGAGCAACATATCCTACGACCGTGTTCAAACCGGTGTGATCCTGTTTGGCGTTCATGAGTGGATGCATACACTGACCCTGAACACTCCGGCAGAGTTGCCTGCGGGAACCTATTGGCTCGAGATCTACAACGACACCGGTTTTGGAACCGATGACTGGTTCTGGGAAGTTGGCGATCCTGATACAATGGGGCGCGGAAATGTCGGCTCTGTATATGCTTTTGAGGCGCCTGGCGCTATCTGGTACTTCGATTCGAGTACAGAACAATCCTTACAGCTTTATGGCACGATCGGTGGTGGACCGGTTGAACCTCCAGATGTGTTGTTGCTGAACGCTGATGATGATAACGATTCCGGTAGCCCGATCCAGATCATGCTGCAAGGATATGGCGACCTGGGTGTAATCGACCTGTATGATGCGCGCTATAGCACACCCAGCCTGGCAGAACTGCAGGCATACGATGTGGTAGTTGTCTGGTCTAACTACGTTTTCTTTGACTCAACAGCGATCGGTAATGTCCTCGCCGATTACGTCGATGCGGGCGGTAAAGTGATCGATATGTTATTCGCACTTGATCCAAGCTGGGGCTACCAGGGCCGCTTCCGCACCGAGGGTTATAGCGCCATGACGACTACTGGATTATCGTTCTATGATATTTGCCTTGGCACCTATGATCCTTACCATCCTATCATGGCGGGTGTAACCGATGTTTGTGAATACTTCCATGGGATTGGAGCTGCGCTGACTGCTGGCTCAAGCGAAGTTGCCCGTTTTGCTGATGACCTGCTATTCGTAGCCGTTAAAGATAACGAGACCGTAGCAACAATCAACGGCTATGTTGGTTATAGTTTTGCGTGGACCGGACAAGAAGACCTGGTTCTACACAACGCTATCCTTTGGCTGGCAGGTGGAGAGCCCTCACAGGAAATCCCATGGCTGGCTGAGGTTCCAACAGAGGGCACAGTTGAGCCACTTAGCTGCGTTTACGTGGATGTGAGCTTCGACTCAACCGGGCTCGACCTGGGCTCGTACTTCGGCACGCTGGATGTGAACAGCAATGATCCCGACACGCCGGTGGTGCCGGTGGACGTCCAGCTGGACGTCATCGGTGGGCCCGATATCGTGGTCAGCCCGCTGGCCTTAGACTCCATCTTGTTCCCCGACCAGCAGGAGACCCAGGACCTCAATATCTGTAATGAAGGTGAATTGCCCCTGGATTGGTCGCTGGTCGAAGCTGCCGGATTGAAGGTCAACTCGGTAACCCCCGTCCCCGCCACCAATTTCTCCCACCCGGTTGAGCTATCGCTGGAAGCCAATGGCATCAGCATGCCCACCGCACCTGCACCCGCCGTTCCGCAGGATGCCGTCGAGCTGGTGCTGGATGATGGCAGCCGCGATAACGACATCGGCATCGGCGGGACCCTCGAATTCCTGTGGGTCAACCGCTTCACCCCCGACCCGGCTGATTACCCGTTCAGGATCAATGAGGTCTGGGTGTACTTCAGCAGCGTCGGCCTGGTGAATGTGGGTGATGACATCAAGCTGGTCTTCTACGAGAACATCAACGGCACCGACGATCCCGCCCCTGGCTCCTCCTACCTGGGTGGCTACCTGACCACCGTACAGGCGCTGGACCAGTGGAACGTCTATGTCCTGCCAGATCCTATGTGGTTCAATGGTCCTACCGGTGATGCCATCATCGGCGTGATCGGCCTGGAAGTGCCTGGCACCAGCTACTGGCCGGCTTCCATCGACCAGACCGCCAGCCAGCACCGCTCCTGGGCCGGCTGGTGGAACACCAGCCCACCTCCCGATCCCCCGCTGCTGCCTCCGGATGCCGATTGGACCAACATCGATGCCTACTTCCCCGGCAACTGGATGGTGCGAGGTTACGGTGAAACCGGCCAGGATGCACTGCCATGGCTGAGCGAGAACCCCACCGAGGGCACCGTTGATCCTGGCGAGTGCGTAATTGTCAATGTCACCTTCGACTCGACCGGTATGGAACCCAGCTTCAATGTGGGCACCCTGAACGTGCTCAGCAACGACCCCGATACTCCTGAAGTATCTGTAGATGTCACCCTGACCGTGGTCGCCCCGGTCATCGACGTCCAGGCACCACCGCTCGAGATGAGCCTGCTGCCCGGCGAGATGGGTGACCTGAGCTTCACCATCGGCAACCTGGGTGACGCCGACCTTGAGTGGTCCGTCACCGATGGCGCTGCCTGGCTGAGTGAAGACCCAACCGAAGGCACTGTACCGGTTGGCGGTGATCCCAGCGATGTGATGGTCACCTTCGACGCTACCGGGCTTACCCCGGGTGAATACACCACCGATGTGGTCATCACCAGCAACGACCCTGCCACCCCGGAGGTCACCTTACCCGCCACCCTGACGGTGGAAACACCCGTCGCCGACCTGGCAGTGACCAAGACTGCCAGCGCCGATGAAGTGCGCGTGGGCGAGATGATCACCTACACCCTGGTGGTGAGCAACGCCGGGCCACAGGATGCCATGGGCGTCACCCTGATGGATACGCTGCCTGAGCTGGTCAGTTTCGTATGGGCCAGCGATGGCTGCACCGAGCTCGAAGGAGTGGTTACCTGTGACATTGGTGATCTCGCCATGGATGAAGACGTGACCCTGTACATCG